>ERZ802824.570-NODE-570-length-20586-cov-21.8394_pt1 | contig 20586 bp, 21 predicted proteins | sample MGYA00345650_ERZ802824 | MGnify/ENA primary metagenome ERZ802824 (study PRJEB30503, sample SAMEA104212361) | marine metagenome | biome: Westerlies Biome; feature: [SRF] surface water layer (ENVO:00010504) within the epipelagic zone...; material: water... | reverse complement strand
TTTAAACCAATTATAAGGGGAATGGTGATAGCTGAAAGCGAGGAGCTATTTCCAGCTGGAACGCTTTCAGTTGAATTAATTAAATAAACTTAGAACTGTGAGTAATTATAAATTTGGTATAAATTCTTTACCATTTATTTTCTTGGCAATTTTTGGGATCTTATTTATTTATGATTCAGCAATAGAACAAGAAGAAAGAGTACCTGAGGTTATTTCAAAGACTTTATCTTTAAACAGTAATAATGCGCCAAGTATTCAAACTAAAAATATTCATATTGTTGAACAAGGAGAAAACCTCTCATTGATATTTGAAAAATATAAAGTATCCCTAAACAATACTTACAAAATCTTTAGAAAAGATCAGGCAAATGAAATAAAAAATATATTGCCTGATGATAGGTTGGAATTTTTATATTTAGATGGTGCGTTACAAAAAATTATCATTTATAAAGGCCCTCTTCTCTCATATGAAGTAAATGTAGTTCCAGAAATACTAATTGAAAGAATTGATAAGAAACCAGAATTTATTAACTCCTTCAAAACTGGATTAATAGAGTCATCTTTCTACTTGGCCGGACTAAAAAATGATATACCTGAAAGTGTGATTATGGACCTCGCTTATATTTTTGGATGGGACATTGATTTTGTTTTTGATATTAGAATGGGTGACAGATTTAAGATCCTTTATGAAACACCTTTTGTGGATGGGCAACAAATTGAAAATGGCAGTATTTTGTTCGCTGAATTTTATAATCAAGACAATAGATATACTGCAATAAGATATAAAGGTAAAAATAAGAAGTGGGAATACTTTAATGAAAATGGCGGCAGTCTTGAAAAAGCCTTTTTAAGAGCGCCTCTAGATTTTGTATATGTAAGCTCACATTTTAATCCGAATAGAAGGCATCCAATACTAAATACCATCAGAGCTCACAATGGAGTTGATTATGCGGCGAAAAGAGGTACGCCCATTCGAGCTACCGGGGGAGGAGTAGTTCAGTCAATTGGTTGGAAAAGTGGTTATGGAAGAACAATAGTAATAAGACATGGAGGGGAAATAACAACTCTATATGCTCATTTGAACGGTTACCATTCAAGTATTTCAAAAGGAATAAAAGTTTCTCAGGGGCAAACTATAGGTTATGTAGGTGATTCAGGTTTAGCAACTGCTCCCCACTTGCATTATGAATTTAGAATTGGTGAAAAAAGGACAGATCCTCTGAAAGTGGCTTTACCTTCTGCTGCCCCATTAGATCAATCTAAGATGGCTCCATTTAAAGTATTAAGAAATAATTACATAGAAATATCAGATCAGTTATTATCTAAAGATCCAAATGAAACCCTCTTCAGATAAAATTTTTATTGGCACCATGAGCGGGACAAGTCATGACGGAATTGATATTTGTGCTATTGAGACTTCTAATCGCATAAGATTGCTAAACTTTGATTCCTTTAAATACCCAAAGAAATTAAGAACAAATATTTCAAAAATAATTCAGCAGCAACATTTAAGCCTTAGAGAGTATTTTAAACTCGATGAAGAAATTGGAATTGCTTTCAGTAAATCTATAAATAAATTTCTGATCCAAAATAAGATAAATAAAAAAAATGTTGCGGCAATTGGTTTGTCTGGGCAGACATTATTTCACTCACCAAAAGGCAAGTATCCTTTTTCTATTCAAGCCGGTGACCCCAAAATTGTTTCTAATAATTGCGGCATAGATGTTGTGAGTGATTTTAGAAATTCGCATATCAAACTTGGAGGAGAAGGCGCACCCCTCGTTCCAGAATTCCACCATAAACTCTTCTCCAAAAAGAAAACTCCACTAGTAATATTAAATATTGGTGGAATTTCTAACTTTACATATTTAGATAGCAAAGGAAATTTTTTTGGCTCTGACTGTGGGCCAGGAAATGCGCTGATGGACGCCTACTGTCAAAAATACCTAAATATCCCCTTTGACAAAAAAGGTAATATTGCAAAAACAGGAATAATCCATAATCCTTCATTAGATAAAATGCTCAGCAATTCATTTTTTAGAAAACGGCATCCAAAATCTACTGGAAAAGAAATATTTAATATAGGGTTTATTCCTAAACAACTCTTAAAAGAATCTTCTCAAGATATATTAGCAACGCTTTCAGAGTTGACAGCTATTTGTGTTAGTCGATCAATAAGATCCCAGAAGATTCCACCCAATCAAGTGATTATTTGTGGCGGTGGGATTAAGAATGATTTCTTAATAGATGCAATCAAAAAGCATATAAAAATTGAGCTCGCTTCAGTTAGTAAATATGGTTTAGATCCTCAAGCAATTGAAGCTATGGCATTTGGATGGATGGCAAAGCAGAGACTTTTTCAAAATCCACTTGTTGTCAAAAAAAATAAAGGGTTATTAGGAACCATTACTAAATCTATGTAGTAAATGACTCGCCGCATCCACAGGTAGTTTTGGCATTAGGATTAGTAACCAAAAATCTTGATCCAGCCAGATCTTCTACATAATCTAAGGTAGAGCCATATAAATATGGATATGAAAGTGAATCTAATAAAATAGTAAATCCTTCAAAATCTACCACATCATCATCGCCTGCTGGATTATCATCAAATTTAAAGCCATACTGAAAACCAGAACATCCTCCGCCGGTTACATAAACTCTAAAAAAATTTGATTTTTGGTCAGGCACAAGGCCTTGAATACGCTTGATAGCACTTGAGCTAAGAATGATAGATGTTGCATCAATAGTCATATGATGATTATTCTATAGGATTAGGAATAAATAAAAAAATTATAAGATAAATAATTTTTCTACTTCTGAATATAAAAGTTAAAATATGTAGAAATGAAAATGAAAAAAATACTAATCTTATACGCAACAACGGATGGTCAGACAAAGCTAATCTGTCAAAAAATAAAAAAGATTTTAGAAGAAATATTTATCATTGATTTCCATTCAGTTGAAAGCGTCAATGAAGACCTTAGTCTGATTGAAAAAAATTTTGAATCTGTAATTATTGGTGCAAGCATAAGATACGGAAAACACTCCGATGATCTATATAATTTCATAAAAAATAATACTGATTTTTTAGAAGGTATTGATAACGCTTTTTTTAGTGTCAATGTTGTGGCGAGGAAGCCAAATAAAAATACTCCGGATACTAATCCCTACATTAAAAAATTCTTAGCACTTTCAAAATGGAATCCTAAAAAAGTAGCTGTTTTTGCTGGCAAAGTAGATTATCCACAATATCGATTTATTGATAAATTTATGATTAGGCTAATAATGTGGATTACAAAGGGGCCAACAGACACATCAAAAACTTATGAATTTACAGATTGGGATAAAGTAGAAGAGTTTGCATATGAAATTAAAAAAAATGCTAGCTAAATTTGGTATCATGCCCACCCGTAAAATAAATCAAAAATTTTTTAGTAGAAAATAGTTAAATAAGTCCAAAGAATTGAAAAGAAATAGATCAGAATCGCTTTTTGAGCAAGCTCAATTATTAATGCCAGGAGGAGTAAATTCTCCAGTTCGAGCATTTAAAAACGTTGACGGTAAGCCTGTTTTTTTTAAATCTGCTAAGGGACCAATTTTAATTGATGAGGATGAAAATCAATACATAGACTTCATTGGTTCATGGGGCCCCATGATTCTTGGTCATTCAAACCCAATTATCTTAGATGCCATTAAAGCTCAGTTAGAACTTGGGACAAGTTACGGCGCTCCGACCAGTTTAGAGAGCACACTTGCAAGCATTATTAAGAGCCAGGTTCCTTCAATGGAAAAGTTACGAATGGTAAATTCTGGAACGGAAGCCACCATGAGTTGCATTAGATTGGCTAGAGGCCATACAGGTAAAAATAAAATTATTAAATTTACCGGCTGTTATCATGGGCACGTTGATTCATTATTAGTCAAAGCAGGTTCAGGCGTCTCTACATTTGGCTTGCCAGATTCACCAGGTATACCAAAAGAACTAGCAGCATTAACATACAGCTGTCCATACAATGATATTGAAGCTGTGTCCCGAGTTGCTAATAAAATTGGTGATGATCTTGCTGCAATTATTGTTGAGCCTGTTGCAGGCAATATGGGCTTTATTCCAGGAGAATCAAAATTCCTTTCAGCCTTAAAAACATTATGCAATCAACACAAATCCATGCTTATTTTTGATGAAGTCATGTCAGGTTTTAGAGTGGGACTTGGTGGAGCACAGTCAATTTACCAAATTGAGCCTGATTTAACTGCTATGGGCAAAGTGATAGGTGGTGGGCTGCCAGTAGGAGCATTTGGTGGCAAGCAATCTGTTATGGATCAACTCGCACCATTGGGTCCGATATATCAAGCAGGAACATTGTCTGGCAATCCACTGGCAATGAGTGCCGGCATTGCTCTGTTAGATGCTTTAATTAAGATTAATCCATTTGATGAATTGGAAATAGCTTCCTCAGAAATAATGGTGCATACAAAAAATCTAATGAACGATAAAGGCATACCATTCTCAACCTCCTCTATTGGTGGCATGTTTGGATTTTTCTTTAGTGAAAACTTACCTCAAAATTTTGACGATGTTGTAAAAAGTGATGATGCGATGTTTAAGAAATTTTTTACTGCTTCTTTAAACCAAGGGATATACTTTGCGCCATCAAAATATGAAGCCGGATTTATCTCTGCAACTCACGATCAATCTATACTTGACCAAACGAAAAGTAAGATTGAAAAAATAGTAAAGGAATTATAATAATGAAAAATGATATTAGCGCTCTCGGAAATGCTCTTGTTGATACAGTCTTCAAGGTTGAACATAGTCTTATTGCTGAACTGGGTCTAGAAATTGATCAGATGACACTCTCAAGTGCTGAGGAGCATGCGCCGATAATTGAAAGACTTATTGCCTCAGGAGCTGAAACTGTTTCTGATTGCGGGGGATCTGCAACAAATAGTCTGGTTGCTGCAGCAAGTTTTGGTGCTTCGTGCTTTCATACTTGTAAGGTATCTAATGACGAAGATGGGACAAGATATCTTCAAAGCCTCAAAGAAGCGGGAGTAGGTCATAAAGGAAACATGGCATCAGCAGATTCTATGCCAACAGGAAAGTGTCTTATTTTGGTAACGCCTGATGCCAAAAGAACAATGACTACTGCTTTAAATGTAAGTTCATTGATGGACGAGAGTGACCTTGATCTAGACCAAATCTCAAATTCAAGAATTTTTTACATTGAAGGATATATGGTAACTAGTGAGGAAAATTACAAAGTAGCTTTAAAAGCTCTTAATCATCTAAAGGACTTTCCAGACGTTAAAATAGCCCTTTCACTATCAGATCCTGGAATTGTAATGGGGTTTAATGATAAATTTAACGAAATAGAATCATTTGGGCTTGACTATATTTTTGGCAATGATGATGAGGCAATGGCTTTTGTTGGTTCTGAAAATATAGAAGATGCTTTCGTTGCTCTTCAAAAAAAATCATATGTTTCAATAATTACCATGGGAGAAAAAGGAAGTGCCGTGGTTTCAAATGAAGGAGTAATAAATACGCCTAACGTTGATATTCAGGCTATTGATACAAACGGTGCTGGAGATATGTTTGCCGGTAGTTTCTTATATTCATTGCTTCAAAATGATGATTTAAAAACTTGTGCTGAGTTCGCAAATTATGGAGCGTCAAAAGTTGTTGAGACATTTGGCCCAAGGCTTTCCAAGGACGCGTACCATCAAGTTTTAAATAATTTTAAAAAAAGCTAGCTAATTGCTCGGCTTTCTGATAATTTCATGCGCCTAAAAAACTTTTTTTAACTTAAATATGCCAAAAAAAGCAGTCCCAAAAAAAACTCCTGCTAAGACAACATCTACGAAGAAATCCTCAGCTAAAAAAACTACAGCTAAAAAGCAAATAGTAAAGAAGTTAGCTGTTAAAAAAACCCCTGTTAAAAAAACCCCTGCCAAAAAAAGTGTCAAGAAGGCTGCTACCAAAAAAAGAGCAACTCCAATATCCTCATACAAAGGTAGAAAAGGCGAAAAATATATGAGTGCAGCAATGAAAAAGCATTTCAATGCGGTCTTAATTGAGTGGAGGGAGCACTTACGTGACGAAATGCAGAAAACCTTTGATCATCTCAAGAATAAAGGAGAATCATATGCAGATCCAATTGATAGAGCATCACAAGAAGAAGAGTTTGCTTTTGAGCTTAGGACAAGAGATAGAGAAAGGAAACTGCTTAATAAAATTGCCAGCTCGCTAGAGCAAATTAAGCAAGATGACTATGGTTACTGTTATGCTTGTGGTATTGAAATTGGAGTAAAAAGACTTGAAGCAAGGCCAACAGCTACACATTGCATAGACTGCAAAACACTGGATGAAATTAAAGAAAAACAACTTGGCGGATAGAAAAACTAAACAAAAATTGTTTCTATTAGAACTTTGAATAGAAAAAATAAAGTGTCTTCAGCTCCAGTTCCCAAAATCCTTAAACAAAATAAATTCAGCCCTCTAGCGCTAGAGATTGTTAAAAAGTTAAAAAAATCTGGTTTCCAAGCGTATTTAGTTGGTGGGTGTGTGCGAGATTCGTTAGTAGGAATTAAAGCAAAAGACTTCGATGTATCAACAGATGCTACGCCAGAAGAAGTTAAAAAAATATTTAGGTCATCCAGAATAATTGGCAAAAGATTTCGTCTAGTTCATGTTTTTAGCAGAAATGAACTGATTGAGGTCTCAACATTTAGGGCTGATACATCTAAAACTAATCATAGCTCAGGGATTGTTAAGGATTCTGAAGGAAAGATCCTCAGAGATAATGTCTGGGGAACTCTTGAGGAAGATTGCATAAGAAGAGATTTTTCAATCAATGCTTTATATTTTGACCCAGTGGAAAATCATTTATGTGATTTCCATGACGGGTTAAAACATATACAAAAAAAAATACTAGTATCAATAGGCAACCCATTAGTAAGATTTGAAGAGGATCCCGTTAGAAGTCTTCGCGCAATTCGATTTAGTTCAAAACTTAAATTTAAAATTTCCAATGATGTTAAGGAGGCAATATATCAAAAGGGTAACTTGCTTGAGAATATCTCCAATGCAAGAATGTTTGATGAGTTTTGCAAGATCTTTCTTACAAAGGAAGCTCAAAATAATTTCAATAAGCTCAACTCTTTCGGCGTTTTGAAATACCTAATAAACACTGAGAATCATCCTGAAAATTCATTTGATTCAAGATTTCAACAAGCAGCGCTAGTAAATACTGATAATAGATTAAAAGCATCTAAGTCTGTTACTCCAGGTTTTCTTATTGCCGCATTGCTTTGGCCAAGATTGATTGATGCTGCAAAAGAAAAAGGGAGTTTCAATCTAAGAAAATTTTTTAGAAGCATGGATAGGATTATTAGGGAACAACAAGAATTAACAGCTGTTCCTAGAAAATTTCATGGCTATATTAAAGATATATGGTCACTTCAACTAAAACTCGAGACTCGATTAGGTCATCAACCCTATAAAATTTTAAATCATCCTCGTTTCAGAGCAGCTTATGACTTTCTGCTTCTAAGAGAGGAGGCAGCCAACGATACTCAAGGGATGGGTGAGTGGTGGACAAAATTCCAAAGAATAAATAGACCTGCAAAAATTGAAATGTTGAAAATTTTAAGAGATTCTAGAAGTGGTCCGGTAGAGAAAAAATTTGGCTTCTTAGAAGAGTTAAGCTAATCTTTACACAATAAAAGAATAACCTATGGAACCAGCTTTACAGGAAGCTCCGCTTCCAAAATATATTGCGATTGAAGGGCCAATTGGTGTAGGTAAAACTACCCTAGCTCATAAAATTGCTGAAACCTTTAATTATGATGTTTTTCTAGAGCAGCCTGCGGAAAATCCTTTCCTAAAAAGTTTTTATAGAAACCCCAAGCAGTCAGCATTAGCCACTCAGCTCTTTTTTTTATTCCAACGAATGCAACAAATTGAAGATTTAAAACAAAGATCATTATTTGAGCCTGTTCGTGTAGCAGATTTCTTAATTCAGAAAGACAGACTTTTTGCTGAAGTAACACTTTCCGAAGAAGAAATGGGTTTGTATGACAAAGTATATGAACATTTGACCATAGATGCTCCCTCCCCTGACTTAGTTATTTATCTTCAAGCTCCAGTTGAAGTTTTGCTAGAAAGAATAAATAAGCGTGGAAATCCTGATGAAAAGTTTCTTACAATTGATTATTTAGAAAGGCTAAATGATGCTTACTCTAAATTCTTTTTATACTTTGAAAATGCTCCGCTCTTAATTATTAATGCATCAGATATTGATCTTGAAAGTGGAGGCTCTGACTATGACATGCTTATTAGCAAAATCATGTCTGATCCCAGAGGTAAAAATTTCATTAATCCTCAACCTTCTATCCTTTAAAGCCTCGTAACATTTTCATGGCTGAAAAAAAATACCAACCTCCAAAAAATCTAGAGAATCCTTTTGTAAAAAATTTAGATGAATTTCAAGCAATGTATGAAGCATCCATTAAAGATCCGAAAACTTTCTTCGGTGGCCAGGCAGAAGAAAATTTGTCATGGATAGAGCCATTTTCCAGTATTCATAATGGCAAGTTTGCAGATGCAAAATGGTTTGAAGGAGGAAAAATCAATATTGCCCATAACTGTATTGATAGGCATCTAGAAAAATTTGCAAATAAAACTGCGTTGATCTGGGAGGGTGATGATCCTAGACAATCAACAGAAATTAGTTTTTCAGAGTTACACAAAAACGTATGTAAATTTGCGAACATTTTAAAAAATTTGGAAGCAAAGAAAGGTTCCAGGATTTGTATCTACATGCCAATGATTCCAGAAGCAGCATACGCAATGCTGGCATGCGCAAGAATTGGTGCGATCCACTCAGTAGTATTTGGAGGATTTTCTCCAGAATCATTAAAAGATAGGATATTGGATGCTGACTGTAGCATTGTGATAACTGCAGATGAAGCTGTAAGAGGTGGCAAATATGTTCCCCTTAAAGAAAACGTTGATAAAGCTTTAATGGGATGTCCTGCAGTTAAGCATTGCCTTGTTGTTAAAAGAACAAGCAATGAAATAAATTGGAATGAAAGTAGAGATGTAAGTTATGAAGAAGTATTTTCAAATGTTTCCAGTGAGTGTCCATGTGAGCCAATGGATTCAGAGGATCCACTGTTCATATTGTATACCTCTGGCTCAACAGGCAAACCAAAGGGTGTTATGCATACCACGGGAGGATACTTGCTTGGTGCTCATCTAAGCTTCAAATATTTATTTGGCTATAAAGACAATGATAGATATTGGTGTACTGCAGATGTAGGTTGGATAACTGGTCATACTTATATTCTCTATGGTCCTTTATCTAATGGAGCCACAAGTTTAATGTTTGAGGGCATACCCACATTTCCCAGTCCTTCTAGATTCTGGGAAATATGTGATAAGCATGAAATCTCAATTTTTTATACTGCGCCCACAGCTCTGAGAGCTTTAATGGCTCAGGGGGATCAGCACGTTTTAAAAACAAAAAGGGAAAGCCTAAGAATATTAGGAACTGTTGGTGAGCCTATCAATCCAGAAGCATGGGAATGGTATTTTAAGGTAGTTGGAAATCAAGCGTGTCAAATTATTGATACCTGGTGGCAAACAGAGACTGGCTCAGTATTAATTTCACCTATTGCAGGAGTGACGCCAGTCAAACCAGGGTCAGCAACTTTACCTTTTTTTGGGGTTAAGCCAGAGCTTGTAGACGAAAATGGTTTAATTTTAGAAGGAGAACAATCAGGTAATTTAATTATTACTCAATCTTGGCCAAGTCAAATCAGAAGCGTATACGGAGATCATCAAAGGATGATCGATACTTATTTCTCAACATACGAAAATGCATATTTTACTGGTGATGGCGCGCGCCGAGACAGCGATGGATATTTTTGGATTACCGGAAGAGTTGATGATGTATTAAATGTTTCAGGACATAGACTTGGAACGGCTGAGATAGAGAGTGCTTTGGTGCTTCATGAAAAAGTTGCTGAAGCAGCTATCGTTGGTTTTGAACATCCAATTAAAGGTCAAGGAATTTACGCGTTCGTAACTCTAATGGTGGGAGAAAAAGAAGAAGAAGACTTGGTGGCAGAATTACAAAATTTTGTTGCTAGGGAAATTAGCCCCATAGCAAAGCCTGATCTTATTCAATGGGCTCCAGGACTCCCAAAAACTAGATCTGGAAAAATTATGAGAAGAATTTTAAGAAAAGTTGCAGGTGGTGAGTTTGAAAATCTTGGCGATACTTCTACCTTGGCAGATCCAAGTGTGGTTGATCATTTAATTGATAATATGCTGAGTTTATAAATAACTAACTAGTAGACATCCGATACCAACAGCAGATGTCAATATAACTAAAAAGTTATTCAAATAATTTTCATCCATTAATTTCATTTCATCTTTTGATTGATAAAAAATCTGTGGCTTAAGTAACAATGCCATTGAGTTAAAGGCGTGCATAAAAAATATTAAAAGAAAAAACCAATGGGCTTCCTGAAGAAATGCAGCAAAACTTATCAATAAAAATGGAGCATCAAGAATTAACAAAAACTTTCTGTTACTGGGATTATAAATAAACCCAAAGATATTAAATTTTTCTTTAATTAACCACAGGTAGAGAAGAGCGCAAATTAAATATAAGCACCCTAAAATAAAAGCAAACATCTATTTTATCTGCAAGACCAAGTCTTGTTGGCTGAATCATAATCAACCATTTCATCACCAACAAGTTTAAATAAGTGAGCCTCTAAGCTCCAAATCGCAATAGGATGAAGTTTTGGATCCACATCATCATAGACACTTTCAACTAGAATCTCAGATGTTACAGCCGCAAAAAGTTTTAACTTCGAGATCACTTTACTTTCCCTTTCAAGTCTATGATCAATAATCCAATCAACCACAGCCATTGGATCTTCAAGAAAATCGCCATGACCTGGTCCTATTTTATTGAACCTATAATTTCTGAGTAATGCTAAAGAATTTAGGTAATCATTCATGGACCCATCAGGATGAGCAATTACCACCGTGGAACCATTCATAATGTGGTCACCGGTCAGCATGACTTTTTCTTCTTGAATTAAATAACATAGATGATTTGAGGCATGTCCGGGAGTATAAATTGTCTCTATGGTGTATTCATCCGTCTCAATGAGATCTCCATGATTTAATACGCGATTTGGTTTAAAAGTTTTATCTTGAAGGGAGTCATCTTTTTCGAGCAATCTCCCCATCAAGGGAACATCAAGCATTTCTCCTAATACTTTTGCTGCAGGAGAATGATCGCGATGCGTGTGTGTAACCAATATTCTGTTAATTTTGCCCTCACCAAGATTTATTAACTTTTCAATGTGTGCATCAATTTTAGGCCCAGGATCTACAAGGGTTAAATCATTTTTTCCAATTAGATAACTATTTGTCCCTGATCCAGTAAACATACTTCCATTAGGAGCTGTAATTTTTTGAATAAAATCTTTAGACATTTTCATACCCCTCCTCTCCAGGGAAAAATCCAATCCATTTGCCATCCTGCTTAATGAATTTTGGTAGTATTGGAGGAATTGCATTATCTCCCAAACCTTCAAAATGATCAAAAGCTTCTGTGCTAGATGAAAACTCTGCTAACTTTTCAATGTTTTTTATAGTTGGAATAATCATGTTCATTTGTCCATCGGCTAATTTTTTAAGAGCATCTGATGGTTTTATCCAAAAACTCTCAGTTAACTCATAACCGTCATGGCTTGCAAGCTGAGAGGATTCTACTTTTGCCAAAAAAAATCTAGTATCAAATCTTTTCGGCTCAATGGTTGGAGTAATCCAGTGAGCACACGGCACAATATTTTTTGCTCTCAATCGCAGTGATTCAGATACACAGATGTCCTTGAAAGTAATTTTTTTACTATTGAGCTCTTTCCGCAAATGATTAAGCTTTTCAGCATTTTGAGTTAATAAATCATTTGGGTTAATTAGCAGTACTCCCACTTCTTCAAAACACTCTCTTACGCACGCGATCCAGTATGAAAGGCCATCACTTTTAATTCCTAATTTTTTTGAAGCTTCGGCATCATTCATGTCTTCACAGTACTCATATAAATCTTCGGAAGAGTCTTCTAGATCTAATTTTCCTCCAGGAAAAACATACAAATTTCCAAAAGAGGATCGACTACTGCGCTTAACTAAAAAAATCTCAAAACCACCCTCATCTATCTCACGCATTAAAATAACTGTTGCTGCTGGTCTAATGGATGAGGTCATAATATATATGGATAGTATGGAGTTTTATTATCCTTTAGAATACACATGAATGGAAATTACTGATTCACTTTCAAATGATATTAGAGATGCGCCAGATTGGTTTCATAATGCTATATCCAGTCCTTTAAGAAAAGAACATCTTATCCACCCACTCGGTAAACTTGCCTATCAAGTATTGGACAGAAAAAATGCTCAGAATACTATTATGCTTATCCATGGCACTGGTGCCCATAAGAAATGGTGGGATCCAATAGCTCCCCTTATTAATGAAAAATTCTCTGTTATTGCTCCAGATCTACCTGGCATGGGAGAATCTGATCACAGAAAAGAATATGATTTTGAAGCATTTAGCGAGGCATTAATTGCAATTATGCACCAAGAAAAAATAATTAATTCTAACCAAAAAATATACCTCATAGGTCATTCACTTGGCGGTCATGTTGCTGGATTTATGGCGAGCGAATTTTCAGATCTTTTTAGTGGCGTTGTAATGATTGATTCGCCCATTCGCCCGCCAACCTATGACTATGATAAGCATCAAAGTACTGGTCCACTAAGAAGAATAAAGTATTATCAAGATAAGGAATCAATTATTGAAAGATTTAGGTTGATGCCTCCTCAAGAATGCAAAAATGATTGGTATCTTAGATTTATAGCAGAGCACTCAATTCTTGAAGACGATCAAGGATGGAGATGGCGGTTTGATGATAAACTTTTTGCAACTCTCAGGCGCCTGCACAATTATGAATTTAAATTTCAATGTCCAGCACTTTTCATCGCTGGCGGAAAAAGTTTATTATTGGAATCAAAAATTATGCAATACATCAGAATAGCTTTTAAAGACTCTATGGCAGTAGAAGTAATAGAGAGTGCGGCGCATCATGTCCCACTAGATACGCCACTTGAGCTTGTTTCCCTTATAAATAATTACTTGGTTGAGTGGGGTGAATTGGAATGAAAAAAGTATTAACAACTATTTTAGGAATAGTAATCGTAGGTTTCATTGGGTTTATATTGATTGATTCATATAAGTTCGAGAGCACAAATATGGGAGTTGGAACTGTTGGCTTGCCTCATAATAAGTCCTTGTGGATAGGGTCTTATAAATCAGACAGATTGGCAGAAGCCAGTCTATCTATTAGTGAATAATATTTATACTGCTGAGCAGGTTAAAACGTTTGAAACAAATATATTTGTTTCAAAGGGAGACGACCTTCGCGCCATGCAGGAGGCTGCAAAGCAATCTGTTAAAGTGCTTATTAAAGATTATTCAAAAGCTGATTATTTAGTTTTGTGCGGACCTGGCAATAACGGAGGAGACGGATATTTCATAGGCCTTGGTTTAAGTGAATCAAATAAATGTGTCAAATTTATTAACGTTTTAGAAGATTCAAAGAAATCTCCCTTATGTGAATATGCCTTTAAGAAAGTAAAAAATCTAGAGTTTGTTGATCTGAAAGAGCTTAAAAACATTTCTAAAAAAACAGTTGTAATAGATGCCATTTTTGGAATAGGTGGAAGAATAGATTTAGATAATGAGTTAATGGAAGTTTTGTCTGTTTGTAATGAATTTGAATCTAAAGTTGCTATTGATATTCCAACTGGGCTTGATTCCAATACTGGAGAAACATCTAAAGCATGCTTTAATGCAGATAAAACAATAACTTTTATTGCTTATAAAGTTGGGCAACGAATTAATAATGGTAAAAATTTTTGTGGCGAACTAATATTAAAAGATCTAGGACTTGGCATGAGTACAAATGAAAACCCTGAAGTGATTGAGTTCTCTTATGAGGATATAAGAAGTAATATTCCAAAGAGAAAACAAACTGCTCACAAAGGAAATCACGGTAAACTTTTGATTGTTGCTGGAGATGAAGGTTTTGGAGGTGCTGGTATTTTATCTTCTGAGTCTGGACTAAAGACGGGAGCAGGATTGGTAAAGCTCCTGACTAGAAAATCTCACGTATCTGCAAGCTTAGCAAGAAACCCTGAGGTTATGGTATCTGGTGCAGATAATGCTCAAGACCTCGAAGCTAATTTAGCTTGGCCTGATAGTATTGTAGCGGGTCCAGGGATGTTTGATAATTTCTGGTCCGAACAACTACTGTATAAACTTCTTGAATCTTTAATAGATAGCAATATCCCTACCCTTTTAGATGCAGGAGCATTGAGATTAATGACTCGTAAAGCTTTTACTAAAATTAAGTTGCATGAGCAAACCGTGCTTACTCCACATCCTGGAGAAGCGGCTGAAATGCTAAAAATAACCACAGAAGAAATACAAAACAATCGAGTAAAATCCGCCAAAGAATTACAAAAAAAATATGGATGCATCATTGTGCTTAAAGGTCATGGAACAATTATCTGCAACAAACAAAATGCGTATCTTTGTTCTTCAGGCGGTCCAGAGTTGGCCGTCGCAGGCTCTGGAGATATTCTTTCCGGTGTAATTGGCTCTTTAATTGCTCAAGGATTGACACCCTGGGATGCAGCAATAACTGGAGTTGGTATTCATGCTCAAGCCGGCGAAGCATTTGCTAATGATTTGGGGGAAATAGGCCTAGCTGCCAGTGAGATAATTGCTTACATTCGAACTCAGCTAAATTAACTTATTATGTTAAGTCTTAAATTAGACAATGAATCTAGCACACTGCTTTTAGGATCTGCAATTGGAAAAATCATTGAAAAAATTGAACCGTTAGATTTTGAAGTACATTTAAATGGGAATTTAGGCGCAGGTAAGACGACGCTTGTTAGAGGGATTCTTCAATATTTAAATTGGCAAGATGTAGTAACAAGTCCTTCTTACACCTTGTGCGAAGAGTATGAAATCGGAGGAAGGTTGCTTTTACATGTTGACCTTTACAGAATCAATTGCACTGAAGATGTTGAAATCTTGAATCTTGATAGAGAAACGACATTGCAAAAAATTGTATTTATTGAGTGGCCTGAAAATCTTCAGACAGAAAGAGATGTGGACGTTATAATCAATCTAAATCATGACAATAAGGCTAGAAATGTCTTAATAAAATGTAAGGATATTGATATTGAATCAAGCATTAAAACTTACTATGAAAGCAATTAATCATCAGCTCCTCTTTATACTGTTATGTATTTTTACCCTGGCGACAGAAGCCGCCAACAAAATCTCTTTTGACAGAATTACAGAGCTTGAGTCTGGAAATTTAAAAATAGTATTTAACCTTGATAAAGTTGCTTTAATTAATTCTTATGCGTTAGATGATCCATCCAGAATAGTTATCGATTTGAAAAATACTTCCATCAAAGAACCAATCGAGTCTAAATTCTTCGCTCCTATTAAATTAATTAGGGCCAATGAAGTCGGAAATTCGGTCCGCGTTGTACTAGATTTAAAGGGATCGGTATATTGGAAAAAGCCATGGCAAGTAAAGCATAAAGATCGTGTTGATTTAATTCTTGAAATTAAACGAGATAGAAAGATCTCAAATAATTTAAGGGATATCATTGTTGCAATTGATGCTGGGCATGGTGGAAGAGATCCTGGAGCTGTTGGAAAAAATCTGCTTGAAAAAGATGTAACGCTTCTAATATCAAAAGAACTAGAGAGAACTCTTAAAAATACTCGTGGGTATATGCCAATAATGATTAGGCCAGATGATAGGTATTTAAACTTAGACGACAGGTATCAAAATGCCAGAAAACTTAGCGCAGACTTGTTTGTTTCTATCCATGCCGATGCATTTAGCCTTTCATCAGTTAAAGGCGCGTCTGTTTATGTTTGGTCAGAAGAAGCATCTTCAATTACTGCTGAAACCCTTTCCAAGTCAAAATTATCATCAAGTCCTGAGGTTAAATCAAAAATTGGTAAATTAGATATCAGGGATTTTGATGAGGATGCAGCAAGAACTCTTTATCAAATTGCCTATGAGGCCAAAATAGATAATAGCGTTATTTTGGCAGAAAAAATTCTAGAACAATTAAAAAGAGATCCTTATACTAAAATGCATAAACCTAACGTAGAGTTCGCAGATTTTAGAGTCCTAAAATCAGTTGATATTCCATCCGTGCTCATTGAATCCGGGTTTATATCAAATCCAGATGATGCCAAAAGATTAGCTGGAAAACCTGGCAGAAGAATGATTGCAAGAAGTGTTTTTCTTGGCATTCACAACTATTTCAAAGAAAAGCCTAAACCAAATACTTTTATGACATCTCTGCCAAAATATATTGAATATGAGATTCAAAAAGGCGATGTCATCTCAGAGATTGCAATTCGATTTGGTGTTACCATTGACGAAATCATTAATTGGAATAACTTAAAAAATAAGAGTATTTATCCTGGGCAAATAATTCAAATAACTATCTAATGTGGAGTCTAAATAATAAAACAATAGTCATTACCGGGGCCACTAATGGGATAGGTCGGGCTGCAGCAATAGAGTTGGCAAAAAAAAATCCTAAATTAATATTTACCTACAGAAGCAAAGATTTAGCTGATAGCCTAATAGATGAAATAAGGGAAACCTCTCCAAATGTAGAAATCTACTCAATGTTTTGTGATTTTTCTAATCAGGAGTCCATTAGAAAGAGTGCAGCTGAGATTAATAATTTATCCTCAATCATCGATGTATTAATAAACAATGCGGGCGTGGTTAATACTTCTTATCATGAGACTGATCAGGGAATTGAAAATACTTTTGCTGTAAATCACCTTGGCTACTTTCTTTTTACAAATTTACTTTTAGAAAAAATGAAGGGAGAAACTGAGACAAGAATTATCAACGTTTCTTCAGCTGCTCATGGTTTTATAAAAGAGATGCAATGGGAAGATATAAATTTTAAAAATAATTTTGGACAGGGTTTAAAGGTTTATAGTCAATCTAAGCTAGCCAATATGCTATTTACTAGATACCTAGCGATCAAGTTATCTACAGACAATATCTCTGTTAACGCAATTCACCCTGGCGGGGTTAACACTGCCCTAGGCAATCAAAATGAAAGTTGGTACAGCAAGCCTTTAAAAATGATTTTAAGGCCATTTTTTAGATCTCCACTAAAGGGTGCTGAAAGCATTATTTATTTGGCCACGAAAGAAGATGATGGGGTAACTGGAGAGTACTTCGTAGACTCTAAAATTGCTAAATCTACCACCTACTCAAAAAACTTAGAAGAAGCTCATAAACTTTGGAATCTATCTGAAGAATTGGTCAATCAAACTTTTGAGCTTTAAAGATCTGTTGGATCAATGTTGATGCTCCATCGAGTTTTTTTTAAGATCTTATTTTTATCTGCTTGCAGAGACTCTGAAAATTTAATTAGTAATTTATTTAACAAAGTTCGCGTATTTGCCTGAATGACTAAATGATGCTGATAGGATCCTCTCACTTTAGACTGCATAGCTGGTATGGGCCCAACAAGAATGCACTTGCTAACATCAATATATCTTTTTGCATAAGTTAACATCTCAATATTGTTTTGTGCTCTGGAAGAAGAAGCACTAATGGTTGCTTCAAAAGAATATGGTGGTTGGTTCAAACTTTGGCGTTGCTGCATCAATGAGCTTGCAAAATTTAAATAATTTCCGCTCTTCAATTGCAGTAGATTCTGATCGTTAACATATCTTGATTGAACTAATACTGTTGCATGGCCATCTAATCGCCCTGCTCTGCCAGCTACCTGAATTAGTTGCTGCCCCATTTCTTCTATGGCTGAAGCATTTAAGCTTGTGATGCCCTGATCAACATCGACTGCTACAACCAGTTCTAAGTTAGGAAAATCATGGCCTTTTATAAGCATTTGAGTGCCAATTAGAATGCCTGTCTCTGAATTTTTAATTTCAGAAAGTATATTTTCCAAAGAACCAGCTTTCTTAGTTGAGTCTCGATCCATTCTATGAATTGATGCATTGGGAAAGAGTTCTCTTAAAGTATCTTCTAGCTGTTCTGTTCCCGTGCCTAGAAAAGATAGTTGCTCCTTGGAACAGTTAGGGCAAATTACAGGAACACCGAATGCTGAGTCGCAACGGTGACAAATTAATCTCTCAGCTTGGTGATGAAAAACTAGACTAGAGTCACAGCTATTACACATTGCCCTCCAATCACAATAAGAGCACACAAATTGTGGTGCAAATCCGCGTCGATTTATAAATATCATGGCTTGCTTGTTTTGACTTAATGTCTGAGCAATTGCCTCTATTGCATGTGGTGCAAGGCCGCTTACTAATTTGACCTCATTGATATCAAGGATGGAAAATTTAGGTGGATTTTTTTGAGTCACCCTTTTAGATAACTCAATAGTTTTAAATTTTTTTTCTTCAACTAATTTTAATGTTCTAAGTGATGGGGTGGCAGAACCAAGAATAATTGGAATCTTTAAGATTTGAGCTCTTTTGATTGCAATATCTCTAGCTGAAAATTTAAAGCCGTCTTGTTGTTTGTAGGATGAGTCATGTTCTTCATCGATGATTATTAGTCCAAGCTTAGGTGCGGTCATCATTACAGCAGAGCGAGTTCCAATCATGACCTTAAGATTTCCGTTGCGAAAATCTCTCCAAGCCTTGTAGCGTTTACTTGGCGTCATTTTTGAATGATAGATTCCAACCAAACTGCCAAATTGATCTTTTACCCTGCTTTCAAGTTGAGGTGTAAGTGCAATTTCTGGGGCAAGAATCAAGACTGATTTGTTATTTATTAGATGTTTAGCAATGCATCTTATGTAAACTTCTGTTTTACCTGAGCCTGTAACACCATATAAGAGTGTTGGCATAAAGCCTTTGAGGGACTTTAGAAAATCTACTGCCTTAGATTGTTGTGCGTTTAAATTTTTTTCAAACTTTAAATTATCTGGCAGATCTGAATCGATACTTTTTATTGGTGTGGCATCAAGAGTATTCTTTGATTGTCGAAGATATGTGGGCAAAAAAGAGCTAATCACCTCTCCAATTGGATGAAGGTAGTATTCTGATGCCCATCTAAATATTTTGAGTTCTGTATTTGAAAAAGTTGGAATATCATCAAGGACCATGTGGATGGATTTAGTTTTAATTTCTGTATTCGACAAAGTCTCAATTATGATCCCCAACTTTGTTGAAGAACCAAATTTCACTGCGACTCTGGTGCCAAGGTCAATTTGTTGATTTGAATGATAGGTAAAAGCTTGCCTAAGGGGGATAGAGATTGCTACATTGTAAAAAAATTTACTCATATATATTTGTAAACGTAACTGTATTTGTTATAGTGCTCATCCAAATTTATTTTAATATGAAAACAGACATTCATCCCGAATCTCGTGAAGTACTATTCCATGACGTTGGTGTAGATAAATACTTTCTAATCCGTTCCACTGTAAGCACCACTCAAACAAAAGAATGGGAAGACGGTAATACATATCCATACTATATTCTTGATGTCTCATCTGCTTCGCATCCTTTTTACACTGGCAAGCAAAAAATGCTTGATTCTGGTGGAAGAGTTAAAAAATTCCAAGATCGTTTTGGTGCGTCAGGCGCTTCAAAGCCTGCAGCTAAGAAAGCTGAAGCTAAAGTAGAGGAAACCGCTGCAGAAGAAATAGCTGAAGAAGTAGTAGAGGCTCCTGTCGAAGAGATAGTTGAGGAAGTTGTTACAGAGGAAGCTAAAGTTGAAGAGGTCGCTGAAGAAGAATCTTCAGAAGAGGTTTCAGATGCTAATACAGAAGCTGAAACTGATGCTGAATCAAATAGCGAAACCGAAGAAGACAAATAAACTTTTACTCTATCCCCGAGCTACCAAATCCTTTAGTCCCTCTATTTGTTTCAGAAAAATCCTCCACTACTCTTAATTTAGCCTGCTTAATAGGCACAAGAATCATCTGAGCAATTCTATCGCCACTGCTTACTAAAAAATCTGCAGTTGATCTATTCCAAAGAGGCACTTTAAGCTCGCCCTGATAATCGGAGTCAATTAAGCCAACTAAATTTCCCATCACAATTCCATGTTTTGAGCCTAAGCCAGATCTTGGGATAACCAGAGCTGATAGAGCTGGATCTTCGATATAAATAGAAAAACCCAATGGGATCAACTGACACTCTTGAGGCTTCAAAGTAAAACTTTCCTCAACACACGCCCTCAAATCCAGACCTGCCGAGCCTTCTGTAGAGTATTCTGGTAATGGAATGGAATCGCCAATGAGCGGGTTTAGAATTTTTACTTTTAAATCAATCATGTTTGAGTTCCTTCGGAGTAATTAATGATTCGAGATTTAATATACCAGCATCTATATCTTTCCAATGATTAAAATTAGTAATTTTTGCCAAAGCACAGGTTGGGAATTTC
>ERZ802824.569-NODE-569-length-20589-cov-18.3586_pt1 | contig 20589 bp, 19 predicted proteins | sample MGYA00345650_ERZ802824 | MGnify/ENA primary metagenome ERZ802824 (study PRJEB30503, sample SAMEA104212361) | marine metagenome | biome: Westerlies Biome; feature: [SRF] surface water layer (ENVO:00010504) within the epipelagic zone...; material: water... | reverse complement strand
CCGATATTGATAATAAAGAAGAGCTATCATGATATCTGTAAAAGAGAGACTTACACGCAGTATCGGCTCCATGGCTTCAGATAAGCCTATATCCATTTCAGGAAGGGTAAGCAAATATGATGGGCAAATGGTGGAATGTGACGGCTTTCCAGCAACCATTGGCTCATTATGTCAGATTGAAACCGAAACAGATATGCCCGCAACAGCAGAGATAATTGGATTTCATGGAGGGCATAATCTATTAAGCTTGCATGATTTTGGAGCGCGCATCAGTGTTGGTGCTAGGGTAGTTGTTGTTGATGATGGCTATATGATACCTGTCGGTGAGGGATTACTGGGCCGGGTTACCGATGCTCTTGGCGCACCATTGGATGAGATGCCCCTTCCCGCACTTGAGAGCAAATGGCCTCTTCTGGGCAAGGAATTAAATCCGCTTGCCAAAAATCCAGTAGATACGCCTCTGGATGTTGGCGTGCGTGCAATTAATAGTCTTCTTACTGTCGGTAGGGGACAGCGAATTGGTATTATTGCTGGTTCTGGTGTGGGCAAATCAGTTTTGCTTGGAATGATGAGCAGATACACAGAAGCAGATATTGTTGTTGTTGGAATGATAGGAGAGCGTGGCAGAGAAGTTGGCAGCTTTGTTAATACCATTCTTACAGGTGATGCCAAAAAAAGAACCACTGTTGTTGCTGTGCCAGCGGACCGATCCCCGCTATTGCGGATAAGAGGCGCGGAGAGAGCAACAGCCATTGCCGAATATTTCCGGGATCAGGGCAAAAACGTTCTTCTTATTATGGACTCACTTACAAGAGTTGCACATGCGCGCCGTGAGATTGGTCTTGCACTTGGCGAGCAACCAACCTCAAAAGGCTATCCGCCATCAGTGGTATCTATGATTCCCCGTCTGATTGAAAGAACAGGAAGTGGCGTAAAAAATCAAGGTACCATAACAGCCATTTACACAGTGCTAGCAGATGGAGATGACGCCAATGATCCTGTTGTTGACACGGCTCGTGCTATTTTGGATGGTCATATTCTTTTATCCAGAAAGCAAACACAAATGGGTATTTACCCTGCGATAGACGTGCCTATGTCGGTAAGTCGTGTAATGACAGAAATTACAGATGAGAATTTACAGAAAAGCGCACAGAAATTCCGCCGACTTGTCTCTATCTATATGGAAAACCGTGATTTGATTTTAATGGGCGGCTACACATCTGGGCAAGATTTAGAATTAGATGAGGCAGTTGCGACTTGGCCTCGATTAATGGCTCACATTCAACAGGTTGAAACAGAAAAAGCAGATTTTACAACAAGTAAAGATGCCTTAAATAACCTGATGAGATAAAATTTTAGATACCGTGACATATCCATGAAACAAAAATCAATATATGAGCGATATACGCTAAAACAGAAAATTGATATCTCAAAAAGAGCTGAGACGATGCGTACACTCAACTCTGAGCTAAAAAAATCACAGGAACTCGCAAAGCAATTATTTGAAATTGCCAAGCAAACTGAAATCAAACCAGGAGAGACAAACGCAATGTCGCTACGCTCTTCATCTTGGTATAGCACAATTATTCAAGAGCAGTTGGAGACAACCGAAAACCGAAATAAGTTTTTGCAGCAGGAAGTAGATGATAATCGTAAAATACTTGCTAAAGCGGTGCATCGTAAAAACAAATCCGAAGAAGCATGGCATCGATATGAAGCAGTAGAACAAGCCCATAAAGAAGATAAATTTGAGCAAGATCTACTTGGCAGAAAACGAAATATCAGCAAATTTGGAAACTAGCAGTCCTATCTTCAAGGCACTCAGAGATCATATTATAGTGTGGTAAATAATTGGCATTTTTTTTGCATCTGTCACGGATAATTTCAATTCCAGATTTAAGATTATAGTATGACACACATTACCAGCGGCACAAATGCCAGCCTTTCATCTTCCCATACCACACAGCAGACAGATACTGCTGACAATCAAACTGAAACCTTATTTGATAGTTTGTTTTCAATTGTAAGTGAGCTGGATTCACAAGCAGTAGGACTTATAACAAGCAGATTGTCCCAAGCAGGCTCGATTGAATCTGAACTCAACTCAGATGCTGAAAATTTTGCCTTATTTACCGATACTCCTATCAGCAATATAGACACCCTTTTTAAGAAAGGGGATGCCGCCGAAAATCCAATTAATGACGAGCTTATAGAGCAGCTAAACTCACTTCTCGATAATGGACATCTAACTAACAGCGATACCGTAACAGCTTCGCTAGAGCAGGGTTTTTCCGACGAGCCCGCAAACAAAATAGGTACTTTAAATGCGCTTGCCGCTAATTCTGAAAAGATTGGCGAACTTCCAATTCAAAATAACCAGCGTTTTTCTAATCCCCACCTTCCCTACTTAAACGCTAATGCAACCCAGAAACACGCACTTAATACAGCCAGCAATACACATAATATGCAAGGTAGTGATAAACTCTCACAGGTTGTGAAACTAATTGAACAGGCTATTCTATCAAGAAAATCAGCTCAGCCTGTATCGCAGACGACCGCTGAGATGGATTCCTCTCCCAAATTGACCGAAATCAGCGCATTGGATGAAGCTGTAGAGGCTGTGAGTGAGCTTAAAAATATGCAGAAGGGAAAAATCAGTTTAGATATAACGGCTACCCCCAAAAAAACCGAGATAGCTGACTTATCTAAAAATACGCCCAATAATAAAGATATCCTAAATGCTCCGGAAATTAAAAATGCCGCTATCAATCAGGCATCGCTAGGCGCGCCAAATATCAAGAACAGCATGCCAGAGATTAGCGCCCAAACTTCAACAAGGCAGGTAGAGCTAAGCCAGCAATTCAATAATAATTCGGCAGGTCAAACGCATACTCAGATTATGGGCACTGATATGCATTCAGGCGGCGATGGCGGACAAGATAGCAGTGAGCATCAACAACCATCCCAGCCCCTTCGAACAACATCGCCCCTTTCTGCTATTCAAAAACTTGATATGGCTGATAAAGCTTGGAGGGAAGCATTAGTAAGACAGGTTGAAATGCAATTGAAAGAAGGCGGCAAAACACTTGATCTGTCCCTAAATCCTAAACAATTAGGCAAAATGACCGTTTCAATCAACATGGTCGGTGATGATACCTATATACAAATATCAACAGAAACCTCTGCCGCGGCATCGTTGTTATTAGAATCAGAGAGCAAACTGGCACAGATGATGCAGGATATTGGATTGCGGTTAAATCTGCTTCAAGCAGGCTTATCAGGCAAAAATGATAAAGATTCAAGTCAGGATGAGCGCAGTAACACTGCAAGCAAAACAGACAGGGGTTCATCTGATGATGAAACAGAAATAAATAAAACAAATTTAAATAAATTAGATAAATCAATTTTAAATATAGTTGCATGATCTTATAATAAGCTAAAGGAATGCGAAATGGCTGAAGAAGAAGTAGAAGAAAAGAAATCCAAAGGTGGTTTGATCAAAATCATTCTGTTCGCTGTAGGCGGCATTATGCTTGTTGTGATGGGCCTTGGAGTTGGTTATTTCGTATTCGGAAGTAGTCAGCCAGATCCATCTGAAGAAATCGAAACTATCATCGAGAGAAAAATGGAAGAGGCTGAGGCTGCAAAGTCAGCGGCAGATAACGCATCCCCTCAGAAAGTTTCAAAAGAAACCCCTGAACAAGAGAATTTTATTACTATTTATTACGAATTTCCAGGAACCTTTACGACGAACTTAAGGGGTTCACGGAAAATGCTTCAGGTAGGCATCGGCGTTTCAACACAATATGACGATACGGTTATGATGAATGTGGAAGCGCATGAGTTAGCACTACGTTCTACTGTTTTAGGTGTTTTGAGCGAGTTTGGTGAGGAAGATGTTCAAGGCACAAACGGCAAAGCTGCCCTTGCGTCTGCGCTCAAAGAAGGCATAAATAGTAAATTAATATTATTAGAAAATTTTGGCGGTGTGGAAGAAGTACTATTCACCTCCTTCGTCCTTAATTAATCTTAGCTTTATTAGGAGCATAAAACGTGGCATCCACCCGTAAATTAAGCACCGAAGAGGTCAATGCGCTTATTGAAGGGCTCGATGGCGACGAAGAGGAGACAACAAGCTTTGAAGGGGCTGATGATACTAATGTAAGACCGTTTGCATTTGGGTCTGATGATCTATCCTTAATGGGGGATTATTACGCGCTTCGTATGATTAATGAGAGGTTTGCTCGATTTGCAAGAAGTATTTTTCTGCCGATGCTCAGACTTCAACCTCGTATTTCCTCATTTCCGCCTGAGGTGAAATCGTTTGACGAGTATGCTGCAAATATTGATGGTTTCATGAGTATGAATATAAGCCGTATGGAAGAATTACGCGGCAATATGATGATGGTTATTGATCCAACATTTATATCTATTCTCACAAATGCTTATTATGGCGGCAAAATTGAGGTTCTGAAAAGCAGACGCTCTGAATTCACAACCACAGAAGATAGGCTCATCGAATTAATTACAAAAGGGCTTAATGAAGTTCTTCAAGATGCCTGGAATGATTTAACACCAACCACTATTTCATATCAAAGCAGAGAAATTAACCCTCAATTTGCATCATTTGTCGATGGCTCGGATCTGGTTATTATTTGCTCATTTGTTGTACAGCTTCCAAATATCGATGCTGCCACCTTTGATATAATCTACCCGCTACAAATCCTAAAGCCTATCGCATCACAGCTTCGCTCTCGTGTGCAATCAGATAAATCAGAAGATGATGAAACATGGCGAGAGAGAATGGAAAAAGCAGTTCTTGAGATTCCGCTTAAAGTAAAAGCAAAATTAAGTGAGCCAAAACTTCCGATGAAATCATTGATGAACCTAAAACAAGGAGATGTCTTCCCAATCCAAATCGGCGAAGGTGTTGAAATATTGATGGATGATGAATTATTATTCAGAGGCGAAATAGGCGAAGTAAGCGGTCAGGCTGCTATTAGTTTAACCTCTCGAATAACCAAAATTTAGCGTAAATTATAGCTGGCAGGTTCAGCTAGTCTTAAGAAAGAACAGAAAGGGCAATCAAATGTCTGATGAAACCGAAACTAAAAACGAAGAAAATGTAGGTTATGATAATTTGCGTATTCTGGAAAATATCGAGGTAAATCTGACAGTTGAAGTTGGTAGCGCCGAGCTTAAGATCCGCGATCTATTGAGATTAAATGAAGGTTCCATTATTGAACTTGATAGGCTAGCAGGAGACCCGCTAGATATTCTGGCCAATGGCACTATGATAGCAAAAGGCGAAGTTGTTATGGTTGGAGAGAGATTTGGTATTCGCTTCTCCGAAATCGTATCCCCAGAAAAAAGAGTCGAAAGCCTGTAGCTGCCCTTACATCACACACCTGAAAAAAAACAGTCAATATAATGACACTAATATTCTTCTAAGATATAAATTAGAGAAATTTATATCTTAATATCGTTTAAATACAATGGTTTAAATATATTAAAAAAATAGCTTTCGGAAATGGCACGTGTTTTGCCTTTGTTAGACATCTTATTTGATTAAGGGTGTTTCAAAGTCATGGTTGCCATCAATCCATTTAGTTATGAACAGGTTGCTATAATATTTATATTCCTATCTATTCTGGTAGGTGTCTTGCTTTTTGTGCGCAATAATAAAGGCAAGTTAAAACTCAAACTACAACCTGAAAAATCCATTTCTATTCTAGAAGACACCGCCATCTCCCAAACCGAGCGGCTTCGCTTGGTTAAGGTTGGAGATGAAACGTTTTTAATGTCTTGCGTTAAAGGGCAGCCCCCCCAACTCATCAGACTAGACCCAGAAAATACTGCGGCCAAACATGCAGAACAGCAAATAGCTGAAAATCAGAGAATATCAAAATCTTCTCGTATCAGGTCACCCTTTGGCAACAGAACAGAGCAATCCCAAAAAGCGAATGTGAATAGCCAAATGGGCGGGAAAACCAAGCCAGCCCAAACTGACTCAATATTTGATGCCATAAAGCAAGCGCGCGATAAAAACCCCTTACTAGGATTAGATAAATGAATTTATCATCGTTGACAAAATTAGGAACGATTTCTGCGAATGTTAAGCTGCCTTGCACCAGAATATTAGGAATGCTGGCCGCGTGTCTATTTTGTTTCAGTGTATTTGGCGGTTCTGCTGCATTTGCTCAAACAGCTTTAGAGACAAGCTTATCAGGTCTGCCGGCGCTAAATGTAATTAATGGGGATGGTGTCTCTGGCACCACTTATTCTTTATCATTACAAATTCTAGCTCTTATGACCGCGTTAACTATTCTGCCCTCTCTTGTATTAGGCATGACCTCTTTTACCAGAGTTATTATTGTTTTATCTATTCTAAGACAAGCAATGGGAACACAGCAAACACCCCCCAATCAGGTTCTTATCGCAATAGCGTTATTTTTAACTTTCTTCATAATGGCGCCGACATTTGAGACTCTTTATGATGATGCCATTACACCCTATTTAGAGGGGCAGATGGCAGCAGATACAGCCATAGCAGATGGAACAAATGTCATGAAACGGTTCTTAGTTCAAAACACCAGGATTACAGATTTGAATATGTTCTCTGATATGGTGGGGATTTCCAATTATGAAACGCCAGAGGATGTACCTCTGTCTGTATTATTACCGGCATTTATTACATCAGAGCTCAAAACAGCATTTCAAATTGGCTTCCTTCTTTTCTTGCCGTTCCTCGTGATCGACATGGTTATTGCCTCTATTTTGATGTCTCTTGGCATGATGATGTTAAGCCCGATGCTGGTGGCTATGCCGTTCAAATTATTATTATTTGTCTTAGTAGATGGCTGGGCAATGACAGTTGGCTCACTTGTTGCCACCTATTCTATCGGAGCATAAAAATGACCAGTGCGAATCTATTTGATCAAAATGTTGAGTTTTTGCGAATTGCCTTCTGGCAGATTATTATCGCAGCCGGACCATTGCTGGCAATTGGCCTTACTGTTGGACTTGTAATTGGCATTATACAAGCGGCTACCTCCATAAATGAGATGACCCTAAGTTTTGTTCCAAAGCTTGTTATTGTGATGGTCTCATTTGGACTTTTATCTAACTTTATCTTAACCCAGCTATCTGATTATTTTGGGTTTATTTTTGATCAAATCGCAAATATTAGTTAGCCTGATATGCTTCCGCTCGCTGCCCAATCAATGACAGGACTGCCAGGACTTGAATTGCAAGGGCTTATCACCCTTATTTTGCAGTTTTTTGTAGCCATGTTGCGAATTGGAGCGTTTTTGATCTCATCTCCATTGCTGGGTGCAAGATGGGTTCCCTTGCAAGTCAGATTGACAATGAGTGTTATGCTTACACTTATTATCTGGCAATATACTACGCCTGTTAGTGTGGAGATGCTGACTTCATATCAGGCCATATTAATTGTATTCTCGGAAATTAGTATTGGGCTAAGCGCAGGCCTTATTTTAACAATTTGGTTTTCTGCTGTTTTGCTTGCAGGTGAGAAAGTTGCAGCCTCCTCTGGATTGAGTTTTGCTGCACAAATGGACCCCTCTACTGGCGGTCAAACACCTGTGGTTAGCCAAATTTTTTATCTGTTTATGTTAGTATTATTTACAAGTACAGATGGCCATTTAGTAGCCATCCATACATTGCTAGATTCCTATAGAATTTTGCCCATAGGTGTAATCCCGTCATTCGAACTTTTTATTTCAGCTGGCATCCAAGCGGCAGGCACAATGTTTTATGCAGCTTCGATAATCATGCTCCCCTTTACCGTCATTTTATTATTAATAAATGTCAGTATCGGAATAATTACCCGCTCTGCCCCATCCTTGAATTTATTCTCAATAGGTTTTCCAATAACCCTTATTGGCATTTTCTTTGTTTTATATTTCTCAACCACTTCGCTTGCAATTTCGGTGAGCAGTTTAACAGATGCGAGTTTAATGAATTTTCAAGATATAATGAAGGGTTTGATTAGTGGCTGAAGAATCCCAAGACGGTCAGGAAAAAACCGAAGACCCCTCCCAACGGAAAATCGATAAATCCAAAGAAGATGGGCAAATACTGCAATCCAAAGAGATGTTTGTATTTACCTCCATCGCAATGGGCATGCTTATTTTTCTATTTATTCCAGAGTTCGCAGTACCAGGTATGAAGGAATGGGGAAAGCTATTCCAAATAGAGAGCAAAGAGCAGCTCTCCAGCCTTGCTTTTACCCGTTTATATCAGGTGTTCCAGATTATCATCATCATTGCATTATTTATTGGCATTCCATTGATGATAGTAAGCTTGTTAACACAATTAGCCGTTGGCGGAATAAATTTTGCGCCAAAAGCTGCTGCATTTAAAGGTAGTAAAATTAATCCGATAAAGGGATTAAAGCGGATTTTTTCTGTAAAAGGTTTAGTAGAGCTCGGAAAATCAGTTTTGAAAGTAGTCCTCCTAGTTGGACTAGCAGCACTTATTATTTACTTAATGCTGCCTCAATTATTGCAGATCTCACATGGCTCTTTGAAAAGCGCATTGGAAGTTATGTATTACGCCTTTCCGTTTCTGATAGGAGCATTGCTAACCGCTTTAGCTATAATCGCTGCTATTGATTATTTCTGGCAACGACATGTTCATGTTCAGCAATTAAAAATGACAAAGCAAGAACTCAAGGATGAAAATAAACAAACCGAAGGTTCCCCCGAGGTAAAAGCTAAAATTCGTCGCATGCAAATGGAAAAATCACGCGAATCAGGCAAGCAAAGAGAAGCCCTTGACAACGTATCCAACGCCACCGCTGTTATCACAAACCCTACTCACTTTGCGGTTGCTTTGAAATATAATCCAGGCGAGGTAGGCGCACCAACTATTCTTGCAATGGGTCAAGGAATTATCGCGCAACAAATTATTGAGCGCGCACATGAGCATAAAGTTACAGTCTTTCGCAGCCCATTGCTTGCAAGAGCATTATATTTTACAGGCGAGATTGGTCAGGAAATATCTGATAGACTCTATAATGCAGTTGCGGTTGCGCTTGCCTATATTTACAGAATTGATCAAGGGGAACCTGTTGAAGAACCAGACATTACCATTCCTGATGAATTAACGTTTGATGAATTTGGTAATGTGGAATCATAAATATTAGTTATAATAACATTAAATATAATTAGATTTAGGTTAAAGGCATTATGGCACGTAATCCGAAAAGTATTGGCGAGATGATCTCCACCCTCACCTTTTTTGGTGTAGCGGCGGCGTGTGTAATTCAGGCCATCGAATTTCACGAGGCAGAACTTCTGTTTAGAAGTTATGTAAGTACCTTTGCTGGACTGTTATGTCTGTTAGGCGGATTACGATTTTTTATCGCTGACATGATGAAAATTGTTAAGAAAAGAGTTCGCAAATGAGTTCCTCAAAAAATACACAAGAGCAAACTGTGATAGGCAGCGAACATGTGAATTGCTACCGGTGCGAATATTTATATATCACACATGAGAAAAATAGGCGTTACGGGTGCAGAAAATTCGGCTTTAAGGGGCCTTATTTTCCCTCCGTTACGGTGTTTTCCACAACTGGCACGAAATGTGCTTATTTCAAACTGAAAAAGCGGCTTCAAGATAGCAAGTCGTTGTCAAACCAATCCAGGGGTTGAGAATGAGTACGGATTATAATGCGGTTCAAGAAAGCATCAAAATTGCCCTTGATGCAGCCGATGCGGCAACAGATGTTACTGCTGAGTATAATAAGATTAGACGTGACCATAAGAAGTTGGAGGATTCCATGAAACAATCCCAGCGATTTATTTCCATCATTTTTGCAAGTTCCGTAGCGGCTGCTATCGCCGCATTAGTATTTGCGGGATTAATATATTTTCGCACCTTGTCAGAACTATCCACGATGACGACAACGAGCAGAGAAGCCCTTATCGTATTCGCTGAGAATGTTGATAATATGAATAGCTCACTTGAACGTCTTGAAGTTTCTCTTGAAACCCAGACAGAGCTTGTCTCGTTAAATGAAACATTAATTAATGAGTTAAGCTCGCTTAAACAGACTATCGCTGACTCTAATACGACAATGGCTGCTAAACTAGATATGACTGCAAACGCACTCACAACGAGCAACGGTTCTCTTGCAGAATCGCTTACCAAAGCAATTGCAAATGAATTAAATAGTCAAAATCGTAAAATGTTTGGGCAATTACAGAAAATTGAGAGCTTGACCATTGATTCAACATCTCAATTATCGGCTCGTATGGCAAGTGACCAAACACTATCCAAAGTAGCGGGAAGCCAGCAAGTGCTTGCCAAGCGACTAGATGGTCTTACAAAACAAAACCAACAAATATTGCAACAGATGGAAACACGTGACAACAAAATCACCTTTCCATAACCTAACTCTGTAAGTCTCGATTGATTGGATTCTAACTGATGGTATTAGCAGATGAGACACCTCATGAAGAGCAACCTGTAAATCAGAACTTTTCATCCCCAATGAGCGACAATAAAACAAGCCCAAAAGTCGGCGATAGTTTTATTTGCCTTAAAGAAGTTCGTTCTGTTTCCCGCGCAAAAGCGCTTCGATTAAAAATTGGTGATGTTATTGTTGGTATTGAAGGCAACGCCTTTAATGGTTCTATTGAAGAATTTCTTGATATTTGTGATGAAATTGACGAACAAAATGGCGCCCTGCTTACGATTTGGAGAGAAGGCACTATCTTTAACCTCATAATTTATGGGCCTCTTGGATGTGTGTTTGAATTCACCCCAGACGATATAACGATGAAACTTCACGAATTGCTCCCTGACATAGAAATGGGGGAGGTTGGCGAATATGTTACATTTGAGCTTCTTCGTAATATTAAGAGCGAATGCGATATATTTGATACCAGAGTATCTCAGCTAGGGGTTTTTCTGCCTCCAATTTGGCTTATTCAACAAAGATTGTGGGAGCCTTTGATAGCGACGCTCGCGATATATGCTGTTACTTTTTCAGTCCACTGGGCATTGTTTGTAATCGCCGCCATCTTATTAGCCCTTTATTTTCGCAAAGCTCAGCTCGTATTGCTTCGCAGTTTCAGCTTACATAAAGAAAAGCAAATCTGGATGATTATTGCGGCTAAATCTATGTTTGATGCTCAAAAAATCGCCCGATTATTTGATAATAGAATTACATTCAGACCTGATGTAATTGGCCCGCCCCCACCAGCTGAGATAGACCCCGCTAAGAAGCTAAAAAAGAAAAAACGGAAATCCGCAATTCCTGGGATGTAGGATACACCCTGACTTTAAATGGTAATAATAGGTTTTATCTGTTGGTGGGCCCGGCAGGACTCGAACCTGCAACAACACGGTTATGAGCCGTGGGTTCTAACCAATTGAACTACAGGCCCAGAACAGATAACATTAATGCTCCAGAAAACTTCTTAATTTTCTAGAACGCGAAGGATGTTTAAGCTTCCTGAGCGCTTTCGCCTCAATCTGCCTAATTCTTTCTCTGGTAACAGAGAATTGTTGTCCAACCTCCTCTAGCGTATGGTCTGTATTCATACCAATGCCGAAGCGCATGCGCAAGACACGTTCTTCTCGAGGGGTCAAACTTGCCAAAACTCTGGTAGTAGTCTCTCTCAAATTAGAATGGATGGCAGCTTCTAGCGGCTGGATAGCATTTTTATCTTCAATGAAATCGCCTAATTGGCTGTCATCTTCATCTCCAATAGGCGTTTCAAGACTAATCGGCTCTTTAGCAATTTTCATTACTTTGCGAACCTTATCAAGAGGCATTGACAATTTCTCAGATAGCTCCTCTGGGGTAGGCTCTCTGCCTATCTCATGCAACATTTGGCGCGATGTGCGCACAAGTTTGTTGATCGTCTCTATCATGTGAACTGGAATTCGAATCGTTCTTGCTTGGTCAGCAATCGACCTTGTTATGGCTTGTCTTATCCACCATGTTGCATAGGTTGAAAATTTGTAACCACGTCTATATTCAAATTTATCAACAGCCTTCATAAGGCCAATATTGCCTTCTTGAATAAGATCCAGAAACTGCAATCCACGGTTGGTATATTTTTTTGCAATCGAAATCACCAGCCTGAGGTTAGCTTCAACCATTTCTTTTTTCGCGCGTGCTGCCTCTCTCTGACCACGTTGAATGGTCAAAAACACCTCTTTAAATTCTGGAATTGATAACCCTACATCTTCTACTAAGATAGATATCTTATCTTTAGTTTCTAAGACTTTATCCCAATGCAAATCCTTTAGTTTCTGCCAAGCTTTTGTCTTATATTTAGGGTGAGGCCAAACTTCATCTAATTCATGCCCTGACCATGCTTCCAGAAACTGAGCTCTGGCGATACCACTGCCTGTAGCAACAGACATGAGCTGACCTTCTAATGAGGTGAGATGCTTATTAAGCTCTGATAGCTGCGAGGATAATGCCTCAAGCCTACTTGCATTAAGATATATGTTTTGCATTTGCTCTGCCAGCAATATGCGTTTTGATTGCAATTTCTGAAATTCATCTTCGTTGAGTTCTTCGCCTGCAAGTTGTCTCTCTTGAAGGGATTCGTAAATTTTAAACGTACCTGCAATTTCGTTCAAAGTTGCCATAACATCATCAAAAACAGCCTCTTCCATTGCTGCCAGCGATAATGTTAGATCATCCCCATCATCTCCATCATCAGAATCCGAACGCTCTTCAGAACCTTCCTCGTCAGAGGATAATTCGTCTGTTTCATCCTCCTCCTCCTCTTCTTCATCTTCTTCTTCAGAAAGATCGTTAGCGACAGCGATATTATGCGCAGGCACGGCAGAAATCACCGACATATCTTGAATTGGGGTGCCATTCAGCTTTGTGTAAGTAGTATCAAGATCAATAATATCTCTTAGCGGCACTCCGCCTTCTGTGATTTGCTGTTGCCATTGCAGAAGCGCCCTTATTGTAAGCGGGCTTTCGCAAATGCCGCCAATCATCATTTCTCGACCTGCTTCAATCCGCTTGGCTATTGCGATTTCACCTTCACGTGACAATAGCTCAACAGAGCCCATTTCTCGCAAATACATTCGCACTGGATCATCAGAGCCAGCACTATCATTATCTGATACATTTCCAGTTGCGGCTTCGGTTTCATTTTCTTCAGAGTTGGATTCTTCCTGTTCAGCTGATTCTACAACCGAAACTCCCATTTCTGAGAGAGCAGACATTACGTCTTCAATTTGCTCTGAGGTAAGCTCTTCTTGCGGAAGCGCTGCGTTTAACTCGTCATGGGTAACAAAGCCTGCGCTTTGACCCTTTTTGATAAGTGCCTTGATTTTTGAGTTATTAGTATCGAGCACAGGCGCATCTGGCGCCTCTGCTGCAACAGTAGCCGCAGCTTGTTTTCTTGCCATCGATTTTAATCCTCCAGATCACCACGCCGCTGGCTAGCAATCAGCTTAACCCTATTAACGCCGCCTTGGTGTCAGAGACAACGTAATAATTTCATCAATCTTTCGCCTAGCTTCATCCATATCAATGTCTGCTTTTTTTCGGTTCAACCAAAATTCAGCTGTCGTCTCATCAATTTGAATTAGTAAGTCTTTATACCCCAGCTTAAGTAAATGATATCTAATCCCGTCTTCGTCAAGATCTGGGTCGCGAATTAAAACATCAAATAGATGATTTTTCATTTTTTCGCAATCCAAATTACCAAAATCTAACTCAGAAAGGGTTTCTATTGTATCAATGGTGATTTGCGGGAATGCTATTAATAATCCAAGCAGTGTTTGAACCCGCCTCAAAGCGCCTGTTTTAGGTCTTCTAACAGATGGGTAAATTCCTGCCCTAAAAGGCGCATTACCGCCTCTGCTTACCGCGCGCATGGATTGTATCCTTCGCTCTATTTCATCTCCAAAAGCGGCACGTGTTTGATTATGTCCTATTGTGCGAACTAATCTTCTTATTTCCTGCCAGAATGCAGCACGTTGTTCAGGCTGGCTTAAATCATACAAAGCTGCTTTGCGCGACCAAGATGCATCTACCAATGAGGCGGCAGTCCCGATAATTCGCACTAATCCATCGCCGCCCTCAGCCTTGATAATATCATCAGGATCCATGCCCTCTGGCAGGGTTGCTATTCTGACAGACTTGCCAGGTTCCAGAATTGGTAAAATCCGCTCTATGGCTTTACCAGCTGCATTCTGGCCAGCTATATCCCCATCAAAGCATAAAATAGGCTCGTCATGCAATTTCCAGACAAGAGCTATCTGCTCTTCTGTAAGGGCTGTGCCGAGAGGCGCTAATGCGGCTGCTTTTTGAGATGCTGTTACCGCAATTACGTCCATATATCCTTCAACCAATAATAATGGAAGATTGCGTCTTACTCTCTCTCTTGCTTGTGGCCATCCATATAGGACAGATTTTTTTGAAAAACTTGGACTATCAGGCGAATTTAAGTATTTTGGCTGTGCTTCTCCCATAGCTCTTGCGCCAAAAGCGATAACTTGACCTTTTCTATTTTCAATCGGGAAGATAACCCTATCCCTAAAATAATCATATTTTTGCCCGTCACGTTCTGAAATGCCTGTAAGGCCTGCCAATTTGGATATTTCCGCGCCATATCCTTTTTGCTGAAGATGTGCATAAAGACCTGAATGTGGGGCATATCCAAGGCGAAACTCAGCAATAATCTGCTCAGAAAGTCCTCTTTCTCTTAGATAATTATGCGCCCTTTGCCCATCAATTTTTTGCAAATTTCCTTGAAAAAAACTGGCTGCATAATCAAGACAAGATAGCAGGTTTTTATGGCGTTCTTGTTTGGCCTTATCTATCGGACCGATTTCAGGCATTGCCATTCCAGCTATGCCTGCCAGCTCGCGCACGGATTCAATAAAATCAAGGCCATCTGTTTCGCGAAGATAGCTAATAGCATCCCCGCTTACCCCGCATCCAAAACAATGATAAAATCCCTCATCATCATTTACGTTAAAAGAAGGTGTTTTCTCGCCGTGAAAAGGACAAAGCCCTACGAATCTAGACCCTTTTTTCGTAAGTTTCACCCGCTTGCCGATAATACTAGAAAGGCTAATATGGCTTCGAAGATTTTCAAGAAATTCAGGCGTGATAGTCATGAAAAATGTGATAACTTTTGTGAATTATTCGCAAAATTGTGAGAATCTCAAAATGTGAGACTCTAATAATAACCATAACTCAACTCAAAGAGCAAAATTTATCACTACCCGTCCTTGGATAAATCCATCAACGCGGTTTTTACCTGTGCGCTAATTTTGCTAAAATCCATTTTGCCTGTATATTCCTGCTTAAGATATGCCATGACTTTTCCCATATCTTTTACCGAAACAGCGCTGGTTTGCGAAATCGCCGTCTCTAATGCGGTGATAATTTCATCATCCCCTAATTGCTCTGGCAAAAATTCTTGAATTATTTTTATTTCTTTTTCTTCTGTCTCAGCCAGTTCCGCACGACCAGCATCACGGTACATAGCGGACGATTCGCGCCGTTGCTTAATCATAGTTTGCAACATGCTCAAAATTTCATCATCACTGATGCCTTCAGACACACCATTTCCGCGCGCCGTAATATCTCTATCTTTAAGCGCGGCAGCAATGAGCCTGATTGTAGATAACGCAATTTTATCGCCAGCTTTAAGTGCGTCCTTCATAGAACGCGATATCTCATCTCTCATAGGTACTATCAATCTTTATAGTTTAAGTTCATCGGATGAATTTTTTCATTCCATACTAAACACAAGCAAATCTGGCAAGGGGATGTTAAATTTAACCTGTGATATTCTCAATCATGCCCTTGACCTTCTCATCTCAGTTTTGTAGAAAACCAAAGTTTTGCTGTTTAAGGAAACCCCTTATCGTATTTTATGGAAAACGAAACATAAAATGTGATTGATGTTAAATAGTTAAACCCCTAAGTAATCCTGAAAATCCTTTCAAGGGGTATATAAAAAGAATCATGCCTAGTGAATTGAACCCTGCCAAAAACGCTCTGCTACTATTAGATAATGGAACTGTTTTTTATGGATATGGATTCGGTGCTGAGACAGAATCAGTGGGTGAGCTGTGTTTTAATACCTCAATGACTGGCTATCAAGAAATTATGACCGACCCTTCTTATGCTGGGCAGATTATCAATTTCACATTCCCGCATATTGGAAATGTTGGCACAAATCCGCTAGATATGGAAACTGACAAGCCATCTGCATTGGGGCTGGTAACAAGGAACCAGATAACCTCCCCCTCTAATTGGCGAAGCACACAGCCTTTTAGCAAATGGCTAGAAACTCATAAATTACCTGGAATAAGCGGAATTGATACACGCGCTCTTACGCGCCAAATACGAGATGAAGGTGCCAAAACTGCGTTATTAAGCTATCGCAAAAATGGTTTTTTTGATTTACCTGCAATCTCTGCCAAAACATCTGACTGGCCAGGCTTGGAGGGGATGGATCTTGCCAAGCTTGTAACCAGACCTGCCTTAGCTAATTGGTCTGGCAGTCTATTTCATTTTGATTTTGAGCCAGCAACTGGGCACAATAAGGCAGTTCAGCATAAGGTTGTCGCGCTCGATTTTGGAGCAAAGCATAATATTTTGCGATGCCTTGAAAGTGCTGGATGCGAAGTTATCGTGCTTCCAGCTGATAGTTCTGCTGATGAGGTTCTTGCTCAAAAGCCTGACGGTGTTTTTTTATCTAACGGGCCTGGCGATCCTGCGGCAACAGCTGAATATGCAGGTAGCGAAATTCGCACGCTGGTAGAAACAGGAATTCCGATATTTGGTATTTGTATTGGTCATCAATTGCTTGCATTGGCAATGGGCGGCAACACTTCTAAAATGGATACAGGACATAGAGGGGCAAATCACCCAGTGAAAGACCTGAAGACTGGCCAGATAGAAATCACAAGCCAAAATCATGGTTTTGTTGTTAATGAGGCAAGTCTGCCAGAGTGCCTTGAAGTTACGCACCGATCTTTGTTTGACAGTAGCGTTGAGGGTCTAAGGCATAAGACGCTGCCTGTATTTTCGGTTCAATATCACCCTGAATCATCCCCAGGGCCTCACGATTCTCGAAATTTGTTTTACCGTTTTACCTCCCTTATGAAATCAGCAGGGAATTCCTGATGCCAAAACGAAGTGACATATCCTCTATTCTAATTATTGGTGCAGGCCCTATCATAATTGGGCAAGCCTGTGAGTTTGATTATTCAGGTACCCAAGCTTGTAAGGCGCTTAAAGAAGAGGGATATCGAATTATCCTGATAAATTCTAATCCAGCTACGATAATGACTGACCCTGGGATGGCTGATGCAACCTATATAGAGCCTATAACAGCTGATATGGTTGCAACTATTATTGCAAAAGAGCGCCCAGATGCCATTCTTCCTACGATGGGGGGTCAGACAGCCCTAAACACAGCCCTAAAATTGCATGAAATGGGGGTTCTTAAAAAATATAATGTAGAGCTTATTGGCGCAAAACCAGAGGCCATTGAAAAAGCAGAAGATCGCTCTTTATTCAGGTCAGCGATGGATTCAATCGGGCTTGAATCAGCGCGCTCAAGCACCATTAAATCTATTGATGATGCTGAAGATGCGCTTGGACTAGTTGGCTTGCCTGCGATTATTCGCCCTTCATTTACGCTTGGCGGTGAAGGCGGCGGAATTGCTTATAATAAGGCAGAATATCTGCAGATAGTATCTGATGGATTACGGCTTTCTCCTGTTAGTGAGGTTCTCATTGAGGAATCACTACTAGGCTGGAAAGAATTTGAAATGGAGGTCGTACGCGATACAGCAGATAATTGTATTATTATTTGCTCAATTGAAAATGTTGACCCAATGGGCGTGCATACTGGTGATTCCATCACCGTTGCCCCTGCGCTTACGCTTACCGATAAAGAATATCAGGCATTGCGGAATGCCTCTATTGCTGTTCTGCGGGAAATTGGTGTTGATACTGGCGGCTCTAATGTTCAATTTGCGGTATGTCCTGATACTGGCAGAATAATCGTAATTGAAATGAACCCACGGGTCAGCAGATCATCAGCACTTGCTTCAAAAGCAACAGGATTCCCAATTGCTAAAATCGCGGCCAAGCTTGCTGTTGGTTACACATTAGATGAATTAGCCAACGATATAACCAAAGTAACACCTGCCAGCTTTGAGCCAACAATTGATTATATTGTCACCAAAATTCCGCGCTTTACATTTGAAAAATTCAATGGTGCAGAAGAACTCTTATCAACATCAATGAAGTCAGTTGGTGAGGCGATGGCTATTGGGCGAAGTTTTCAAGAAAGTCTGCAAAAGGCTCTTCGCTCACTTGAAACAGGTTTATCTGGTCTTGATGAAATTGAGATGCCAACTCGAGCAGAAGAAGTAAGCAAGGATGTTTTGCATGGCTGGCTTTCTGAGCAAACACCTGACAGAATTTTGAGAATAGCCCAAGCCATGAGAAGCGGCTTGAGCGTGGATGAAATTCATAATGCAACAAAATGGGATAAATGGTTCCTAAATGAAATTGCCGCTATACTCGAAACCGAAAAACAGATTTCTAAATCTGGGCTCCCCACCCATAAATCAGAATTAATGTTTTTAAAATCAGCTGGTTTTCACGATAAAAGAATTGCCCATTTAGCCAATGTAAGCGCGCAAACCGTGATGCAAAAACGCCAAGAGCTTAATGTCCATCCCGTATATAAGCGCATTGATACATGTGCAGCTGAATTTGCGTCTGAGACAGCCTATTTTTACTCGACCTATGAAGTTGGCGATAATGCGGAATGTGAAGCTAAACCCTCTAATAGAGAGAAAATTGCGATATTAGGCGGAGGTCCAAATCGAATTGGTCAGGGCATAGAATTTGATTATTGCTGTGTGCATGCCGCCTATGCTCTTTCTGAAGCGGGTTATGAGACTATCATGATTAACTGCAATCCAGAGACAGTATCAACAGATTATGATACATCTGATCGGTTGTATTTTGAGCCTCTAACAGGGGAAGATACAATTGAAATCTTGCGCAAGGAGCAGGAAAACGGAACCTTGAAGGGGGTTATTGTCCAGCTTGGAGGGCAAACACCTCTTAAAATTGCGAGCGATCTAGAGGCTGCTGGCATCCCTATTTTGGGCACAAGTCCAGATTCAATTGACTTGGCAGAAGACAGGGAAAGGTTTCAGCAACTTATAAATCGCTTATCCTTAAAACAGCCAGAAAATGGTATTGCAACCTCTCTAGAGGAAGCCGTTGAAATAGCAAAAAAGATTGGTCTGCCTGCTGTCATACGACCCTCTTATGTGTTAGGGGGCAGAGCAATGGAGGTTGTCCACCAACTCTCCGACTTAGAGCGCTATATGCAAAATGCGGTTAGAGTATCTGGGGATAACCCTGTGTTAATTGACAGGTTCATTGAAAACGCAATTGAAGTTGATGTGGATGCTTTATGTGACCAAGAAGATGTCTTTATTGCAGGGGTTATGGAACATATTGAGGAGGCAGGTATCCATTCTGGTGATTCTGCCTGCTCACTTCCGCCGCAAACACTCCCGAGCAATATTCTTGAAAAAATTAATGAACAAACACGCGCGCTTGCCTTTGCACTTAATGTGGTTGGATTGATGAATGTACAATTCGCGGTAAAGGATGAGGATGTATACTTGCTTGAAGTAAATCCAAGAGGAAGCAGAACGGTTCCTTTTGTTGCAAAAGCAACTGGCAATCCTGTAGCAAAAATCGCAGCAAGAATAATGTCGGGAGAAAAATTATCTTCCATGTCCTTGATTACAGCAAAGCAGGAACATGTCGCTGTAAAAGAGGCTGTCTTTCCATTTGCACGTTTCCCTGGTGTTGATGTGTTTCTTGGCCCTGAAATGAAATCAACAGGCGAAGTAATGGGCATTGATAAAGAATTTGGCATCGCCTTTGCTAAAAGCCAGTTAGGGGCTGGCGTGGATTTGCCCATTTCTGGCACGGTATTTATTTCAATTAAAGATGCTGATAAACCTGCTTTTGTTGAGATTTGTCATTCGCTTATCGAATCTGGTTTGGAAATCTGTGCAACAGATGGCACCACCAAATATCTAAATAAAGCGGGTATCCCTGCTAGGAGAGTTAACAAGGTTCTGGAAGGGCGGCCACATGCTGTAGATGCCATGCTTTCTGGTGAAATAGACCTTGTTTTTAATACTGCCCATGGTGTTGCTGCTATTCAGGACAGCTTATCACTAAGACAAACAGCACTAACCAATAATATCCCCTATTATACAACCATGTCCGGAAGTAGAGCAGCTGTTGCGGCAATTCGTGCATTGCAAAAAACCAAACTTTCCGCAAAATCCATCCAAGATTATTTACACTCCGTAAGTAGCTAAAAAGACACAAAGTCTAGACGGTTAAATTGAATCACTTTACAGTGAGCATTTTAATGTCTGTATTATATTACAAAGCGATAAGAGGCCTAATATGGAAAAAATTCCATTTACGCAAGCTGGTTTAGACAAAACAAAGTCAGAGTTGCACCAGCTTAAAAATGTTGAAAGACAACAGGTTATTCGT
>ERZ802824.566-NODE-566-length-20707-cov-32.397_pt1 | contig 20707 bp, 32 predicted proteins | sample MGYA00345650_ERZ802824 | MGnify/ENA primary metagenome ERZ802824 (study PRJEB30503, sample SAMEA104212361) | marine metagenome | biome: Westerlies Biome; feature: [SRF] surface water layer (ENVO:00010504) within the epipelagic zone...; material: water... | reverse complement strand
AAATAGTTTCGGATTGGAATGAACCTGACCCAGAAACAGAGTTTGAAGTTCTTAAACGTATTGTAAAGAAATCTGGAAGACCAGTTGTGTTTAGTTGTACGCAGAGACATGATAGACCTCACTTTTGGGAAGATTTAATGTCAATGGCAAGACAGGCTCAAAATGAAGGATTACCAATTAGGCCTGTAGTAACCCCTAGGCCAATAGGGTTGTTATTAGGGTTAAATGGAAGCCAAAACCCTTTTTCTGGAACTGATACTTATAAGTCTATTGCAGACTTGTCACTTCCGTTAAGAGTTAACGAAATGAAGAAAGAAAGTATTAAAAAGAAGATTTTGTCAGAAGATCCCATTAAGGGAAGTACATTTCCTTTAATAAATAGAATAGGCTATTCTCAAATGTACAGATTTGGTTCTCCACCAAATTACAATCCTAAACCAGAAGAATCAATAGAGGCATTGGCTGAGGTTAAGGGTGTCTCTGCAGCAGAATTGGCATATGAAATTCTTCTCGAGAATGAAGGTAATAATTTTATTTATGCACCTTTAGTTAATTATGCTGATCATACATTTGGTGTATGTCAAAAAATGCTTGAAGACAAAAATGCTATTATGGGACTAGGGGACGGTGGAGCTCACGTTGGATTTATCTTGGACGCAGGATATCCAACATGGCTTATATCTTATTGGTCTGTAAAAAAGAAAGTGTTTTCTATGGAAGAGACAATAAGGCGACTAACTTCTGATACTGCAAATGCCGCAGGTCTTTCGGATAGAGGAGTTTTAAAAATAGGTTTGAAGGCTGATGTTAATATAATCGACTGGAAAAATGTAGGATCATCAGATCCTTTTATGACTCAAGATTTACCTGCAGGTGGAAAAAGGTTAATGCAAACTACCCATGGTTATGTAGCAACTATAGTATCTGGAAAAATTACTTATCAAAATGGAGTGTCTACTAAAGAAAGACCAGGAGGACTTGTTAGATCTGTAAAAGATAGTCAAAAAATATTTGCTTATACAAGTTGATTTTGAGAGAAAATCATTCAAATGAATTAATAGAATTACCTTTTACTAAAATTTTTTTCAAGTTAGCCATACCTAATTTATATTCTACTCTAATAGCTGCGGTAACTGTGATTTTTGATCTTTGGTACATCGGGCAAATTGGTGTTTCAGAGTTAGCTGGAGTAGCTTATATATTTCCAATTTATATGCTTACTAGCATGTTATCTAATGGAGCTTTTGGAGGGGCGATAAGTGGTGCTATTGCAAGAGCTTTTGGAAGTAAAAATATTTTTCAAGCTGAATGTGTCTTTCGATCAGCAATTTTGATTGCGTGTTTTGGCTCTTTAATAATGATGTTTATTTTTTTTTTATTAGCAGAACCTTTCTTCACCTATTTTAAAGTAAATAAAGAGGTTGCTATATCGGCGCTTAGTTACGGAAATTTTTTGCTCGGTGGAATTTTTTTAATTTGGCTATTTAATATAATCATCGCTGTTACGAGGGGTTCGGGAAACACATTAATTCCTGCATATAGTTGGTCAATTGTCTTGTTTGTTCATATTATTGTCGCGAGTATGAACTTTAATTTTGAGAATGGAACAATTGTTTTAATTAATAATGTAAATTTTTTTGATGAGTTTTTTATTTTTTCATCTATTCAATGGTCAGTTGTTTCATTATTATCCGGATACTTCATAGGTATTCTTTTTGTTTTATTGTTTTATTACTTTGGAAAACATTCTTTTTCTTTTAATTTAAAAGATATTTTTAAACTTAATGGAATAGTGAAGCTTTTAAAATCAGGTTCATTAGCAAGTTGCCAATCTTTAATGACAATAGCCTTAGCTCTTTTTTGTACGACTGTGATTAGTATATTTGGAACAAATTGGACGGCTGGTTTTGGGATCGCTATTAGACTTGAATTATTATTAATACCTATAATTTTCGGAATTGGTGGAGCACTTATTGCAATCGTTGGAGCAAATGTAGGAGCAAAAAAATTTTCAAGAGCAATTAGTATGACTTGGAAAGGTACATTTTTCTCAGTTTGTATTGTTGGTTTTATTGGATTATTTTTTTCTGTGTATCCTGATTTATGGTCTTCATTTTTTACTGACAACGCCGAAATAAAGGAAAAATCAAAACTTTATTTAAAAGTGGTGGCACCATTTTACGCTTTTTTTGCTTTAGGGCTTGGGCTTTATTTTACCTGTCAGGCTTTCAATACTTTATTTTGGCCTGTTATTGGAACTTTTATAAGGATGGTATTTGTTATTTCAGTTATAATGCTTCTCTTCAATTTTAATTTAGGCAGTCCATATTTAATATTTATTACTATGTCTTCAGGATTAATTATATATGGATTATTTATAAGTTTAAGTCTCCAATTTGGTCCTTGGAAAAAATATTATAAATTCAATTAATTTTCAAGGAATGAATACACCTTTACCATCTGATTGATTGTCAAAAAGTTCATACGCTTCCACGGCTTGATTTAAAGACCATTTATGAGTAAATAATTGATCAACATCAAGATTTTTTTCAGCAACAAAATCAGCACATTCAGCTTGTCCATATTTTGAAAAAGTCCAGCTTCCTATTAGGGTTACCTGTCTTCTTAAGAGATCATTACTTACATCTAATGTAACTTCTCCACCTTCTCCAACAAAGCAAGCTTTACCCCAAGTTTTTACACATTTAACAGCACTTGATCTTGCTGAAGGTGAAGAAGATGCATCAATAGATGCATTAACACCAAGTCCCTTAGTATGATCTTTAATTTGTGTTAATAGATCTGTACTTTCTTCGGGATTAATTATTATATCAGCTCCAAATTCAATTGATCTATCTAATCTTTGTTTGTTGGTGTCGAGAGCTATGATTTTAGCTCCCATGCTACGAGCCAACATTACAGCAGACAAACCAACAGGACCCATTCCAAATATTGCTATAGTTTGATTTGCTTTTAAATCTAATCTTTCCAATGCTCCCCATGCAGTTCCAGTTCCACAAGAAATTGCAGCACCTGCTATAAAAGAAATATCATCTCTTAGAGGAACTATTGTACTTACTGGACATCTCATATATTTTGCATGGGCTCCGTGACCTGTAACCCCAAAAACTGCTTTTACGCCATCGTCACATAGTTGTTGCCAGCCCGTTGAACAATGAGAACAGGTGCCACAACCTTGATAATGGTGTTGCATAACCCTCATACCCTTAGAGACTAAGTTTTTCGGGACATTTGATCCGATTTCTACAATTACTCCACAGGGTTCATGACCTGCTATAACAGGTTTATCGTCTCCACCCAGTCCTAAAGACGATGGTCCACTATTTGCCCGGTAAAATTTAAGATCACTTCCGCACATACCAGAAGCTTGAATTTCAACAATTACGTCATCTGGACCAGGGATGGGATCTGGAAAATCTTGAATTTCTAATTTTTTATCCCCTAAAAAAACTATCCCTTTCATGAATGTATCCTCAAAAGTAGGCTCTTAATTTCTAAATTTTTGATGACAACCTTTACAGGTTTTAGCTAGATTTCGAAAAGAATTAACGGTCATATCAAAATCTTTATTTTGTGATTGTGTTATCAATTCCAATGAAGCTAACTCAAAGTTTTTGATAGCAACCTTAAATCCTTCAGGATCTAGCCAAATATCTGATGAAGCTTCTGAAGGTGGTGTATCACTTCCCTCAGGAAAATAATTTGACATTTCCTTACTCCAATCTAATAGAGTTTGAGCAGATTTTTCAATGATGACCAAATCATCATTTTGTAATCCTTTATTAATTTTTTTCATGAGGCTTTTACTCATTTTAAATTTATCCATTCTTTCTTTTATTATCCCTTTTGCACCTTCATGTGCATATAATTGAGTGAATGAAAAAATATTCAAAAATAAAATTAAATTGAAACAAATAAATAATTTCTTAATATTCATAAATTGAGACCTATCTTTTTTTAATATCTTAAGCTTAGAACAAATATAATATTAATGTAATCAAATATTGATATATTTTAAGTTGAACCCAAACCTTTAAGGATTTTTTGTGGAAACTAAAAAAAAAGAAAATATAACTCATGCAGATCTTTTCTTTTCATTTTTTGTGCTAGGCTTGACATCATTTGGAGGTCCAATAGCTCATATTGGCTATTTCAGAAATGTTTTTGTTAAACAAAAAAAATGGTTGGATGAAAAAACATATATAGACTTTGTTTCTTTATGTAATTTTTTGCCTGGACCTTCATCTAGCCAAGTAGGTATTTCTATTGGATATCATTTTAAAGGTATTAGTGGATCTATTCTAGCTTGGCTTGGTTTTACCTTCCCATCTGCCATAATTTTAATGATTTTTGGATATACGATTTTAAATCTTGATAATTCTATTTCTCATGGTGCTCTTCAAGGCTTAAAAGCAATAGTTGTGATTATTGTTCTACAAGCAATTTTGGGAATGGGGAAAAATTTATTAAAAGACTATTTTGGTTATATTATAGTATCTATTACAACGGCCATACTGATTCTTTTTCCTTCTTCATTAAATCAATTTTTATGTTTGGTATTCAGTGGTTTTTTAGGACTGATAATATATAAAAATGAAAAACAAAGTGAAATTAAAAAAAAATTAAAATTTAAAATTAAATTATTTAGTCTTTCATCTTTATTTTTGTTTTTCTCTTTACTTTTTTTATTACCTTTTTTAAGTGAAACGTTAGATTCACATATTCTCAATTTAGCTTCTAGTTTTTTTAAAATTGGATCTTTAGTATTTGGTGGTGGGCATGTTGTTTTACCATTATTACAAGAGGAGTTTGTTTCCTCAGGGATGATTGAAAAAGATATTTTTCTTGCAGGCTATGGTGCTGCTCAGGCAATACCGGGGCCCTTGTTTACCTTTTCTTCGTATTTAGGGATTTTTTTTAAAAGCGAATTTAGTGTTTTATTAATAAGTTTACTTTGTTTGTTTTTTATTTTTCTGCCTTCTTTTTTACTTGTTATTGGCATTTTGCCTATTTGGCAAGAGTTAAAAGAAATGGATATTATCATTAGAGCTTTTAAGGGTGTTAACGCAAGCGTTATTGGTTTGTTAGTTGCAGCTTTCTATGACCCTATAATTTTATCGTCACTACGTGGATTAGAAGATATAATGCTAATTACAATTGCTTTTGTAGTTTTGTTTTTTACGAAAGTTCCACAATGGCTTGCAGTTTTTATATTATCAATAAGTGGTTGGGGTATTTCCTCATTTTGGAGTTAATCCTCAAGTTGAATGATTTTGTCACCCTTTTTAATCAAGCCACCTTTCTCAATCGAACAATTCAAACCTGATCTGTTATACAAAGGTAACACTAGTGGTTTTTTTAGAAGATCGGCTAAATATTTACATGGAAAGTTTAGTCGTCCACCTTTTAAAATAACTTCTCCAATTTGAAACTTTTTACCAACAAGATAATTTAAAGGAACACCAGAAGTTGTAAGATTACGCCTATGTTCAATAGGTTTTAAAATTATTGGTTTATCCTGAAGGGGGGGTTGATTAGCCGCTAATGAATCTAAAACTTCTTTTTCAATTAATGTTACATCTCTTATGTCAGGAATTGGAGAATAAGTACCTGTTTCATTATAATAACGATCACTTACAATTCCTTTACCTTCTATTAACTCTGCTTCATCTAATTCAACCATGTTTGCAGAAGCTTTGGGTGCCACATGTATGTATAATAAAGTACCACTATTCCATTTCATATTTTAATATCCATTTATTTCACAATAATTAATGTAATTTAATTTTAGACATTGTGAAATATTTTTTGACAAATTTTTAGAAACGTAATAATAGCTCAAAATTATAATTCTTTGTAGGGTAAAATCATGGAAGATAAAAATGTTACAGTGATTTCTGATCAAGTAAATGACTCAAATTCGCAACTTGCAGGTAGTAGCATGACGAAGGCTGGTAGATTAGCTATGGAATTGTCTCATGAGAAAAAAAGACTTAAACAGGAATTAGAAGAACTTCAAACAGAATATGACGAGATAAAGCCAACCACACCTACAGGAACTACAGACTGGTATGTAAAATGGATGTCAATGTTGTTGGCCGTTGCAGGTATTTTCTTAATCAGTGCATCTTTAACTTTTTATGGTCAATTAGCATATATAGTTAGCTGTGTAGGATGGATTTATGTTGGAATGCAGTGGGGAGATAGGGCAATAATGATTGGCTCTGCTGTAAGTTGTACTGCTATAGCTATGAACCTAGTAAATACTTTTACGTAAAATTATTTTTTCTGTTTATTTTTTAGTATAAAGCTTTTCCAAGAATATTGATTTCTTTCATTATTTTTGACTAGATAACTTGCAACTAATATCCCAAATGTAATAATGATTATTAAAATATAATACCACTCTAAATCATTAATCTTAACTAAATATGCAAGTAAGAATGGCAATAAAAAGCATAATATTAAAATAAAAAATTTCATTATTTAATTTAAATATTAATGGTTTTTTTAACAACTTTTAAATTAAATATTTGATTTACATTTAAAAATATCGGCTGTTACGCTAGATAAAAGATTTGTCTCTTTTATTAAAGTATCTATAACATCATCACTATTTTTTTTGGCTGTTCTTTGGTTAGTGAAGGTAACTTCTTTCTTCTCATTTAAATCTTGAATTCCAATAGCATTACCCCCCATTGTTTTAGCTCTTTTTTTAAGCTCATACATTAATTCATCATAGCTTAAACTTCCGATAACTTTTACTCTTATAATGTCAACGCAGTCAGCATTTCCCTTTAAAAATTTAGTTGATGAAAAATCAATATCTTTAAAATGATCTGTATAAGGTTTTTTTACCTTTGAAGGTGTTGTGTTAGGCTTAACTAAACTAGTTAATTTTTGGTCTGAGATAGTTTCTGTAGTTCCTACGGTAGTTTGCTTTTGATCTGGGTTCAATACTATGCTTTGGCCATATCTTGATATATATGATGAACCTTGATGACAACTAGACAAAAAAACTAGCAAGAATGTTAGTAGAACTATTTTACCCATTATAAATCTCAAATTTTCTTACATTATATATTACGTCACTTATATGAATATATTTAATTTCATCATCTAAATATATTTTTAGAAAATTCAGTTCTTGCATTCGAAATTATTAACAAAAAACTTTCCTACAACTTTATTAGCTTCAACACTCATTAGTTCAGCATTATCTATTATAAAACTAAGAACAGATAATCTAATTTTTTTAATAGATAAATTTTGTGGTACACAAATCTTAGTCTTTTTCTCATCTATGCTAAAAATCACATCGTTAACAGCAATTATGTAACCATCACAAATACCTTGTTCGTATGAATTATCACTTTTACAGTAGGTTAATAATTGTGCTCCTGTAAAAAAAAGATTATTTGATGCTGCATATGTTTTATTCATAATGGTTGTGCTTAGTAATATAAAAATTAAAAGTTTTACCATGACATCCCCAAAGAAAATTTACCCATATTATAATCTCCAGAAACTGCGCTACCGAATGAAAAGTCTAGAGGAAGATGTAACCCATCGTAAATTCCAACAAAATTTAGTCCAAAGGCAATTTCATTATTTGTAGATGCACTACTTAAATTAAAAGAATGTTTGTTTCCATATAGGGGTAGGCGAGTGTCCAAAGTAGTTGCCATAAGACTTACTTTATCAGCATACCTTCTTGTTGCTGCATGATTTGATTGACTTGGTTCTTGTATTATTAGATCACCTACAACCGTTGTGCTATTGGAAGTATCATTTCCAATTTGAAGGTTACCAGTTGAAGACGCCATTATATCTTTCCCATGAGTACGGGCGTCATAAAATAGAAATGAATTTTTACCAATATGAACAACATCATTTGTAGTATCTTTGTATAAAAACCTATCTCCATTGCTATCTGTTATCGTATTTGCTTTTATGGTGTTTGCTGTAATGGTTCCAGTTGCTGTAATATTTCTAAAACCAGAAATATCAGAGTTACCGTCAACCACAACAGCTTTGTTGGCAGTTACAGTTCCAGCAGTCACATTATCAATTGTTTCTAATTCACTCTCTGAAATATTTGCATTCCCTATTATAAAAGAACCACTAGCTGTAATGTTACCTGAACTTGTTATGTCACTTGAATTTATTGTTCCTAGACCTGAAACATTTCCATTAGTATCAAAAGTATAATTACCATCCGAAAAAGTACCAGTTATTGCCAAATTGTCATTTACAGTCACTGTATTATTAGAAAAGTTACCATGTATTAAAGGAGTATCATCAGCGCCATTAGAGATGAAAAGTTTATTAGACACACTTCCAGATGTAGGTCCTGCTTCATATCCAATAAATATATTTCCAGATCCATCAACATTAGTTGATCCGGACTTATAACCAATTGCTGTATTTTTGTCCCCGCTTGTTAAGGCAACTAAGCTGTCTGATCCAACTGCAGTATTGTAATCTCCTGTATGAATAAGTTTTCCTGATTCATAGCCTACAACTGTATTTGCATTTCCTTCAGTAATATCCATCCCGACTGCATGAAAACCATGTGCTGTATTAAAGTCTCCTGACGTTATATCTGGAAATACAGCCCCACTACCGGCACCACTGTCAGATCCACAATTATTAGTATTAGTGCACGTTGCATGTGCTGAAAAATCACTTATTAAACTCATACTTAAGAATATAATAATAAATATTTTTATAAAAATTAAGGCCATATTAATAGTACGGCGCGATGAAGTTTTTGTTAAAACTTAGCTATCATATGAACATCATAACGTATAGTTTTACCCAAAATTTGATGAGAGCATTCTTTAATTTCTTTTAAAGGTTCAGCATATCTTGGTTGTTTAATAACAACTCTATTTAATGCAAATTTCAAGGCTACTTCTATTAATTCAGTATAATCAGAATCTGTACCCACTATTTCTCTAACTAATCTCATGTCATTTTTCACTAGAGCTGATTTTTTTCTATCTTTATACATTGTATCTATTAAAATCACCTCAGGTGATAATTGAGGTAAAATATTTTTTGAATCACCATAAATTAAACTCATTCTACCTATAATTTTACTTATCTCTCCTCCATACAACATACCTTCTGAAATGCCATCTTGCAGTAGTTTATAAATTTTTTCAGATCGTTCTATTAAGGTAACATTTGCTCCAAGTGAAGCTAGAATGAAAGAATCATAACCTAAGCCAGCGGTTGCATCTATAATGTTTCTATTTTTATTGGATTTCATTCCAACGGCTTTGGCTAAATTTTGACCTCTACCTTTACCGTATTTTAATCTATGTAATATTGGACCTTCAATAAAAGAACATTTCAACATTTTTGTACTATTGATCTAAATTTTGTGAAACATCTTAAAATTTTAATCATTCTCCATTGGTAATGTTTGGTTTGTAGCAGCCCATTCGTGTAAAGAGTTATCATAAATAACTATGTTTTTAAACCCTAGTTGATATAGAACAAAAGCTTCCAAAGACGCAGCTATTCCACCGCCACAGTAGTTAACAATATTCTTGTTTTTGGAGATTTTGTTTATTTCAAATATTTTTTCAAGCTCCTCAATTGGTTTAAATTTTCCAGTATTAATGTCTAATAAATTATGAAATGGTATATTTTTACTGCTTGGTATTCTCCCAGGTCTTCCATATCTAGGGTTTTGGCCTTCGTGGATATCTGCAGTTAAAGAATTTAATATTATAGAATCTGGATTGTCTATGGCATTAATTACTACGTCTTTATTAACAAAAATATTTTCTCTCGGAGTGAATTCAAAATTAGATGGAGAATAGGTTAAGCTTGTTTGAGAGGTAGGCAGGTTGTTCTTTTTCCATTCCTTAAACCCTCCATCTAATATGCTTACATTATCTACTCCTACAGATCGAAGCATCCACCATAAACGAGCAGACCATTGTGTACCATTTCTGGAATATAAAATTATATGAAAATCACTTCCAACTCCTAATTTCTTAAACTTTTCTGCAAGTATTTCTAACTTAGGTAATGTAAATCTGTAAGGGCTTGCTTCGTCAGATAAATCTAAATGAAGGTCCATGAAGCTGGAGTTTGTAATATGGGTCATTTCATATTTTTCTCTGCCACTTTCAACAATATAGGGTAACGTTGGATCATTGTCCCTATAATGTAGATAAGTTGTACAATCATATATTCTAATATTTGGATTTTTCAAATTATCATGTAGCCAACCACAACTTATAATTGCATTTGGGTTATTCCATGTTAATTTTTTTGTCATAAGTCGTACCTCTAAATTTAATATAATTTTTAGGGTGTTAAAAACACACTACCTCCACCTCTTCTTGACTCTAGCACATCATGCGCTAAAGAAGCATCCTCAAGTTTATAAGGCTCTAATTTAGAGGTTTTGATTTGATTTTGTTTGAAAGCATTAAAAACGGAATTAGCCATTTTTTTGTATATATTCAAATTAGATATGTAATCAAAAAGAATAGGCCTTGAAATTGTTAGAGATTTACTTGCGAGGGATGACATGGATACTGGTTCCACCGGACCAGATGATTGCCCAAAATTTATTAAATGTCCACAAACGCTTACACTTTTAAAAGAGTTTTCAAAAGTATCCTTTCCTACTGAATCAAAAACTTTATCAACTCCATTACCCTTTGTTATATCTTTAATTTGAGATACAAAATCTTGTTGGTTGTAAGTAAATACGTAGTCACAACCAAACGAATGAGCCAACGAAACTTTTTCATCACTTCCTACACTTCCAATAACACAAGCGCCTTTTGATTTTGCCCATTGAGAAAAAATCTTCCCAATTCCTCCAGTAACAGCTGTAATTAAAATAGTATCAGTAGGTTTTACTTGAGTTACTTGCTCCATTAACATTTGTACTGTTATAGCTCTTGAAAAGTTGGTGGCAATTACTTCATCAGAAATATAATCAGGTATTTTGATAGCAAGTTTACTATCAATTACTCTTTGACTTGAATAAGCGCCATAATGCTTAGTTATATAAACAATCCTATCTCCAATTTTAAAATCTAAACTTGCATTTCCAACTTTCTGAACAATGCCTACTGCTTCAAGACCCGGTATACCAGGTAATTCAAGTGTTTTATATAAACCTGATCTGACATAAATATCATGAAAGTGAACCCCTATTGCAGTTTGTCTAATAAGTAATTCGTTGTCTTTTGGTTTTTCAACAATAATATCTTCTAATTTTAAAACATTTGAATTCCCGTGATTTCTTAAAACTATAGCTTTACCCATAAATTCCTCTTAACAATTTCAATTTTATTGCATGATATAAAATATTTGTAATTCTTCAAATCATTAATAAGATGTTTTTAATTGAAGTTGAAAATTATTCGTTAGGGTTTATTTATGTCTATTATGAGAATAACAGTTCGAACATTTCAAAATAATCACCATGCAGAAATGTTTATCGCTATGTCCCAAAAAATTATGGAAGATGCGCTGAAAGATAAGTTTAAAATTAATTTTACGATGATACAGAACAGAACATCAAAAAATCAGGTTACGGCTATTTGGAAATATGACAATGAACAACATTTAAAAGAAGTTCGGTCATATTTATCAAAGCATAACTCTATACCAAATTCTTTATCACCAAAAGAAGTTGTATTCTCAGGTGATGTGATATTGGATCATGTATCCTAAATAATCTTAAAAGAATTTAATACTCATCATAATTAGGCAAATTAGTGAAACAGCCCACGCACCAGTTCTTAAATAATTAATTCCAAAAATATATAGAGGAATGTAAATTGTTCTTGATATTAACCATAATAATGCCAATGATGAATTATCGACTTCTTTGATAATTGATATTAAAACCAAGCCAATAAAAATTGGTAATGTTTCATATAGATTCCTTAATGCTCTACTAGCTCTTCTAAAAAACTCTGATGTATCTTGATCATTGTCTCTTGAAGAAAAAAGATATGTAAATTTTATTTTATTTGTTATCACAAGGTCAATTATTACAGGAATAGATATTTGAACTATAACTAACAAAAAAGATAGTATAAGAATATTTTCTAAGGTCATTTTAATCTCCTATTAATTATTTATTTTGATATAATTTTAATCTATCGAGTAAAGAATTTATATATTCCTCAGACTCTAACAATTTTTTTTTCAGATTCTTATTTTGTTCCTCAAGAAAATAATTTTGTCTTTTTAACCACTCACTATGCTCAAGTTCAGTAGGATACTTTCTCTCAGACATTTAATTTCTCTTATTAAAATTTGGTTAAATAAAGGAATTACTTAGAATTTAACATATTAACAGAAATCCTAAAATTATTTTATATAAAAAGTTAGTTTTCTTCATTACTTAAATCTTTTGTAAGATATACTCCAAAACAAAAACCACCAATTGCAAAAAAGTTTAAAACAAAATTAGGCTCAACCAGATCTATAGTTCTTAAAACGCCCCAAAGTATACACAAGCTAATTATTATCCATCCTGCTATTTGTTTATTCATAAACAATCCTCTCAAGAGATATTAATGGTTAAAACTACTTACTAAAAGAATAATTTTCCAAAATTAAATATAATCGTTGAAAATTGACTTAATAGTTTATCTAATTAGTTTAATATAATGATTAAAAGTAGAGTGGTTTTTTAAATTGAATATAATAAGATCTATTTTAATTTTAATAATTGCGATGTCTGAAACTTTGGCTGAAAGTGTATTTAAGGATAATTTTCAAAATTCTGAAAAGTGGAATTTTGTAACAGATCAGGTTATGGGAGGTGTCTCTTCAGGAAATGTAGAGTTTATTCCTCTTAAAAATAATTTTGTTGCTCACATTACAGGTAAAATATCAACTCAAAACAGAGGTGGTTTTATTCAAATTAGAAGAAAGCTTAACAAAGTAAATTTAGAAAATTCTAAATTTATTAATATAACTGCAAAGGGAAATAACCAAAAATATTTTATTCACTTAAGAACAACTGGTACCTTTTTACCTTGGCAATATTATCAAATTAATTTTAATGTTAACAACGAATTTAAGGTTTTTAGCTTGCCAATTGATGCTTTTAAAAGTTCAAGTTCATTTTTATCTGATAAAATTAATCCAAAAAAAATCACTTCAATTGGAATAGTAGCTTTTGGTAGAGATCATATTGCGGATCTCTTTATTAAGGAGGTAAGTTTTGTTAATTAATCCTCCCCAAATTATATTTATTACTTAAGTAAAGTAGCTCTTTTGAATTCAACACTTTTTGGACGAATTGTAAAAAATCGCGATATTCTATGTTGTTCTAATGCTTCATCAATTATTGTTTGTAAATCACCTAATTTTCCTTCTATAGGTTGACTATTCCATTCTCTATTATCTACCAAAAGTGTAATTATATATTTTTGCTTTTTATCTATCATTTTCTTACCTAATTCTTGACAATAGTAACCAAATAAACCTGAGTGAAACAAAATTCCTAACAACTCCAATAACATATGTAAATGCAGCAGCTCTGAGTATTGATTGGCAAGCATTATGATATTCTGATGGCACTTTATCTTTGATTATTGGTAAGGCTCTATTAAAACTTGCATCTAGCTCAACCTCTAGAGTTATTAAATGTACAATTACTCCTATTAATAATGACAACAGAACTAAAAGCAGACATATTTTTATTAAGGGGTATGAACCAGTGGCTAAAATAGTTGGAATACCAACCATCAGTAATCCACTACCTAGTTGTGAAATCCAAGCAGTGCTCTTTACAAGAGTAGTTCTTTGTTCAAGAGGCTTATACTTTTCGTGATGTTGTATTGCATGACCTATTTCGTGGCAAACTATAGATATTGCTGTCAGACTTTTTTTAGATAGACGCTCTTCTGAAACTTTAACTTTTTTTTCTTTAAGGTCGTAATGATCTACTGTTAATGATTTTTCAATTTTAACTTCGTTTAATCCCATTTCTCTTAGAATTATTTTGCCGAACTCAAGACCTGTAAAAGGCATATTTACTAATATTTTATCATTTTTACTAAATACAATATTTAACCATATTACAGGAGCAACAGATAGGATTAGAAATAATATAAAATAGAAGATCATGTTAGTTAGTAGAAACCGTTTTTTGGGATTAAATATACAATATGATATTTGGTATTTTTGAAATTAAATTCAACTATTTTAATAAAAAATAAGTACAATTATGATTTTACTTAATTGATTATTTTTTCTAATAGGCAACTTATCTATGATTATATGAATTCTATTTAGTAGGTATGTATATTTTGAAATAGCAAAATATTTTCATACTATTGTTTTTTCTATCCAATTTAGAAATTTTTTATTCCCATTTGTTATATCAAGTTTTAAAATACATGGCGTTTCATAGGTATGTTTTTCACTAATTAATTTTTCAAGAATATTAAATTTATCTTCAGTAGTTTTAAGTATTAACACTGTCTCTTTTTCTAAATTAATTTTTCCTTTCCATTCAAACATTGAATGGATTTCAGGGAAAATATTAGCACAGGCGCACAATTTCTTTTTAATGGCTAGTTCAGCAATTATTTCTGCTTGTTTAAAATTTTCGACAGTTATATAGACAAAACAATATTTAAATTCTTTCATAAATTTATTTTAATGAAAATGTTTATAACGTAAATAGTAATAAATTTTAAAACTAAAAAATCTGATATAATAAATCATGAAAAATGAAAATTATAAATTAGATAAGTTAAAAGCTGAACAAAAAGCTAAGTCAAAAAAAAATGATTTATTTGACTCTTATGTCAAAAACTCCAGAAATATCGAAGATAAAATTGCTTTAATAAAATTAAGAAGAACAGATAATAGTTTGCTATTTGTTGAAAGTTTAAAAACTTTAATGAAAGATAAAATTAAATAAAAAAAGAGCGCCTAAAATACATATAAATACATAGTATTGATATTTATGCATAATTCTATTAAGTTTAATTTTAAAAGTTACTCTTCTTTTGATCCTCCAAGTTGAGTTATATATATTGAATAGCAAAAACCAATAATGGCAACTATGTCTACCCAATTAAAAGGTTCATCTGATCCCCCAATGACCCTATAGATACCGTAAACAAAACAAACAATTCCCAGTAACCAACTTTGCGCATATTTGAAATCCATTTTGATTCCTCTTATATAAAAATCTAAAAAGTAATATTATTCTAAACACTTTTTTTGATTGGAGGATAATTTTTCCACATTAAAAAAGTCCATCCTAAAAAAAGACAATATAAAACTATAAAAAATTTAGATGGAAAATCCCAATAAATAATTTCACTCATCCACTTAGATACAAATAACTGATTTTCATTAATATCTCTTAAATTATTCTCTAGAATAGTAAGAGGGCACGCCATTCCTAACAGTGTTTCAAAAGTAATAAAAATCATCATTCCTAAATGTAGTAATCTTAACTTTTTATTTTTGATCCAAAGCCAATCAAGATTGTAACCAATTGGTATCAAGACAAAACCAAATGTAATAAATATCACAATGCAAAAGTGGAAAAAAAGTATAATATCTGCAATTAATATCATTTTTTATTCTTAATTGTTGTTATAAGATTACTAGTAAAATTTAATAAAAATAAACCTTTTCGATTTTCATTACATAATATTTAAAAGTTAAATATGAATTTAAATTTAATTAACTTTAATATTTTTGGTATAAGATTTAAATCTTAAATTAAACAAGAATAGATAATCTTAATATTATGTGTGGTCGATTTGTAATATCATCTGAAAATGTTTTTGGTCTAGAATACAAGGCATCATTCAATATTGTACCATCACAAATGGTGCCTGTGAAAACAATTAATGATGCAAAGTTAATGAAATGGACATATGCACCGTTATGGAAAAAAGATATGAATCTCATTAATTGTCGTTCAGAAACAATGAATGAAAAACCGTCCTTTAAAAACGCAAAAAGATGTGTGATTTTCCATAATGGGTGGTATGAATGGCAAAGAAAAGATAAACAAAAAATTCCCTTTTATCACCATTGTCCATCAAACAGTTTTGCAGGTCTTTATAACGAAATTGGATGCCTAATCTTAACACGTACTTCAACAGATAAAATTAATCATATTCATCATAGACAACCAGTGTTGTTAGAAGATTTTGAGATATATTCCTATCTTCAAGGAGAAAATTTATTAAATAGTAAAGCAAATTATGACATAAATTTTTATCGTGTAAGTAACGAAGTTAATAGCCCTAAAAATAACAATGCAAACTTAATTACCATGGTTGAAACTAAATAAATCTTATTGAGATTTATGTTTAGTTGTATTTCTCTTAATATTAAGAAAACATAAGTTACTCATTACCATCACTAACAATTAAGGAAACAATCTCACCATCGTATGTTTCAGTATCGATCTTGTTTGGATTACAACAAATTTCACAATCAAAAATTTCAGAATTGTGCCCACTAAATTTACAATCAATTCCTAGATCAACTGTAAATGTTTCAAAACAAAAGTGGCATGTTATTGTTTGTTCATTTGAACTATTATCATTTAAATATATCATTAGTCTTATTTATTCATTCCTGTTAGCGCTAGCGTGCTTTATGACTGTTTTGAATTATCCTAAAATTAAGAACTATATATTTAAAATTTTACTTAAACACATTCACGACAAATCTAAATTTCAATAATTACTTATTAATTTGATCACCTTCTTCATCTTTAAAAATATAATGAGATCCAATACAACCTATTATGATTGCAATTAATAGCTCTAGCTGGTTTTTTTCAAATAAGTTTTCAACAATAAGCCAAAGTATAATAATTAAAATATTAATTGGGAAAATGATTAGAATTTTAACTCTCCAAAGAACATGTTGATAACATAATTTAATATATTTCAGTATCCACTTCAAAAGACCTAAAATTAAAACACCTAAAACAATAAACATACAAAACACAAATATTTTAAAAATTGTACTTTCCATGATTTGGATTATTTAGCTTCATAAATAGGTAGTTCTATTTTAGTTGAATGTAATCGACACTTAATGAATGACTTGATATTCTGGAACTGAGATTTAAAATTTCTTCCATTAAGACATTTGTAATATCTTACACAGTTACCACAAAGAAGAATCCAATCTTTATCAGATAGGTGTTTTTTACAATTCCATATTATTTTATGTGGATCAAAACATTCTTGACAAAAATTATTTAATTTAAACATAGACTTATACACTCCATTCATTAATCCAATATGATATAGTTGGGAAAAAAATGAAAAGTATAAAAAAAATTAATAAAATAATTACCCACTTATTCATTTATAATCCATAATTTTAAAAACTATCAAAACTAAAAACTACTGTGCCATGATTAGTAAAATATTCAATAAAATATAATGGTTAGAAAATTTATTTAATTGTTAATTAATATTTTTGAATTTATCGTTTGATGTGACTTAATATTTACAGTGTTTAAAATGAAATTATCTCTATCTTGTAGAATTGCTGAATTATCTAATAATAAAGAAAAGTCATTCTTATCAATTGAATCATTAATTAAACTGGCTTCTACTAATGGTTTTAAGGGTATATCCTTGAGACCTTCTGTTATTTCAACAAACACACCAACTCAAAGTGTTTTAAAACTTAAAGATGTTTTTAATTTAAATAAAATGTCAGTTTCAATGATAACAAGTAATATTCATTTAGCTAAAAATGACGCGTATGCAGCAAGTAATTTAAGAAATATAACACCATGTTTAGATTTAGCGGAGCAAATTGACACCTCTCTAGTCCGTATAATGATTAAAAATGAAGATGACATAAAATTTGCAAAAAGAGCTTTAGATGAGGCTAAAGAAAGAGGGATTATTTTAACTCAACAAACTCACTGGGGTACTCTAGCAGAAACAATTGATCAAACTATTAATTTGATTAGAGTTATTAAACGTAAAAATTTTGGTATAACTTATGAGCCTGCAAACTTATTAGCTTGTGGAAGTGATTATGGTATTAAGGGTTTAGAAAAATTATTACCTTATATTGTAAACTTCTATTTCCAAAACATTAAAATTGATCAAAACAGTTCTCATGAATTCAAAACATTAGGTAACGGAAATGTTAGAGTAAGGTACCTACACCTTAATGATAAAAAGGGAATTGATATAAAACCATTAATTAAACTTTTATATGAACAAAAATACAAAAAATGGTTTACTATACACCAACCACTGATGGAAGGTCAGAGAGTAGAAGAGGCTATAGAAGAGGCTTCAAATTTATTTTTAGAATATAAACATTAATAATTAAAACCATGTCCACCATCTACATTTATCGTTTCCCCTGTAATATAACTGCCTGAAACACACAAAAAGAAAATTGTTTCAGCAATTTCCTCTGGCTTAGCTATTCTGTTCAGCAAAGTTTGTTTTGCCATTCTTTTTTTATGTTCATCAGATCTTTGATTTGTCATTGTAGTTTCTGTAAACCCTGGTGAAACGGCATTAACTCTAACATTTGGTGAAAATGATTTTGCTAGTGAGACTGTTAGGGTTTGAAGTGCTCCCTTGCTAACAGCGTAGGGGATACTAGTTCCTCTTTTACCGTTTGAAGATATTGAGGTTACATTAACTATTGAACCTTTATTTTTGATTAGCTCTTTTGAAGCTATCCTTGAACAATAAAAAGCAGACATAACGTTTACACTCATTATTTTTTGCCAAAAATCATTATTTAGTTGATCTAATTCTTTAAAAGGAATTGGATCTTTTACTAGACCTACGCCAACATTATTAATTAAAGAATTTAAGCTATTAAATTTTTTAATAGTTTCAAAAATAACTCTTTTAGCAATTTTTTCTTGGCTAACGTCACCAGTAACTTCGATTATGTTTATATATTTATCTTTTAATTCATTTACTCTATTTTTAGACTCGATGTCTTCAGGAAGATAGTTAACAGCAACATTTGCACCCATTTTTGCAAATAATTTAGCTGTCGAATAGCCTATACCTGAACCACCTCCAGTTATTAATAACGTGTAACCGCTAAGAGATGCTCTAATTTTATCTAGATTATGCATTTTAAAACTCTAATGAATATCCGCATTTAAAAAAAAACAATAGACAACTAGGATAACCCATTATGTATTAGAATCACAAATTATAGATCGCAAAATAATATAAGTTATATGTTTACGAGACTTCTTTCTTTTCTTGTATTTACTAAATCTACTGAAATCTTTTCACAAAATTGGATTTTATATGCTCTTTCATAAAATTTTTTAGGATAAAAAATTTCACCATGTAAAATAACAATATTTCATTTTTTTATTATACAATAAAGCTACTAATTAAGATAACCATAAGTCAATATTGGAAGGTTTGTGTAGGCAAATCGTCCTTCTTCCTCAGCCTTAATTAATTGGCTTTGCCATTCATTAACTTTCTTCTTAGAAACTCCTTGTTGAATAGCAAATTGAGCCATAACCTCAGCAGCATACTTGGCTGGCGAATTATCATCTCTATTTGTTATAAATACAGGTAATGGTTTATGTTTAATATGTTTAAAACCAAATTTTTTTAGTTTACCTGTAATATTCATAGGTAACATTTGATGGAAACAATGTTCCTTAAATGTTTCCTGAATAAGATTATTTAAATCTTCGTCAGCACCATAAAATTTATAATAATCCCAAAGAATAGAAATATTTAAAAAAATAGATTCTGGTTTAAGAATTCTGACAACTTCCTGAATTGATTCATTAACATCTTCTATATATTCAAAGGTTTGAACAGAAACTACGGCGTCACAACTGTTATTGTCTAAGTTTATTGAATTTGCAAAATTCTGTAGAGTAAAAATATTGTCATATGAAATACATCTTTCTTTAGCTTGTTTCAGTTGATCTTCACTAGTGTCTAATCCAAAAACTTTACCGTTAGGACCGACTGCTTTAGCCAGTTCTTCAAGAAGGTGTCCTCCGCCACAACCTATATCAAGAACCTGGTGTCCCGGTTTTAAGTCTAAAGCATTTAAAATTTCAAGCCTTCTAGAAGTTCCTGCAATACTAGCAGCCATTTTCCTTTGTATAAGTCCGATTTCATTTTGAAATTCCATAACATTCCTTAATTTTATTATTAATAAATATATAGTTTTCTACTTCTTTTTTAAGAATAAATTTATTCATTTTTTACAGATGATTTTATAGTATTATCTTCTCTTAAACTCTATTTTGCATTTGAACGATCTTTGGCATGCTATTGAGTCTTGAAAAACAGTTACGTTTTTACCTTTTGATTGTCTTTTATATATACATTTATATCCGTCTTTATTGCCGTCGTCTTTAACATTTGCCAGAGTTTTGATAAGTCTACAATTTTCATATTCTTGAAATTCTTGAGATAAAGTTTTGGATTTACCATAAACTTTAGCTTTTGCATAACTTGAAAAAGATATAAAAAGTAAAGAGGTAATAGTAAATACTAATAGAGTTAAAAGATATAAAACTCTTTTTAAATTTATAGGAAATAATATCATAAGTAATTTTCACCAAATTTAAAATTAAGATGAAGTTTCACGGTTGGGGTAGTGAAACTTCATCTATTCATGAAGGGAGGACATAAGTTATTAAATTAAATTAATC
>ERZ802824.562-NODE-562-length-20778-cov-34.929_pt1 | contig 20778 bp, 22 predicted proteins | sample MGYA00345650_ERZ802824 | MGnify/ENA primary metagenome ERZ802824 (study PRJEB30503, sample SAMEA104212361) | marine metagenome | biome: Westerlies Biome; feature: [SRF] surface water layer (ENVO:00010504) within the epipelagic zone...; material: water... | reverse complement strand
GATCAACGACAAGATGGTCCCGCGACATGTAATTGGCCGCCTGAACCGGTGATGTGATACCGAACAACGACACCACCACAACCAGCATTACGGCAATGTTTGCGCGGCTACGCATCATGGTTCGGTCTCCTTGCCCCTCATCTGAGTGTCGGCACTCTGATACTGATACTGGCACTGGCACTGGCATTGGTACTTGCACCAACCATTCCAATGACGATTTGCCACTGCACAACATCCACCGACAATATCGCCAACGGCGCGTCATTCTGGTAGTTTAGCATTAATAAATAAAAAACGTATCCATTATCAGATTCGCAACTTTGGTACGGAACTTGCTAACCAACTGACCAGACGCGTTAACGAAAGGGTTTACTAGCAATGGATATTGCATCGCTTATTGGCATGATCGGAGCTGTCGGCATGATTGTCGGTGCGATGATCTCAAATGGCGGCCTTGGCCCATATCTTCATACGGCCTCGACGCTTATCGTCGTGGGCGGCACCTTTTTTGGAGTGATGTATTCCACACCGCTACCCCGATTTCTTGCCAGCTTTGGTGTAATGGCCAAGGCCTTCCTACCACCCGTAAAAAAACAGGAAGATATGATCGAACGTATGGTCGATCTTGCCGGCATCGCGCGAAAAGACGGTATGATGGCCCTCGAAGGCCAAGAAGTACCAGACAAATTTTTTGAAAAGGGTTTGCAGCTGCTGGTGGATGGTGCCGATGAAGGTAAACTCACCGTCCAGCTAAGCCAGGAAATCAAGGCCATGAAGTCCCGCCATCAAGCCAATCACCAGGTACTGAAGGCATGGGTCGATCTGGCGCCCGCTATGGGGATGATCGGCACGCTGATCGGCCTAGTGGCTATGCTTGGTAACATGGCTGATCCGAAAGCCATTGGACCAGCAATGGCGACAGCTCTTTTGACTACACTTTATGGCGCGTTCATAGCCAACGTGATTTTTACCCCAATGCAAAACAAGCTTGAAGGCTACACAGAATACGAAGTTGTCTATCGCGAAATGGTTGTCGACGGACTGCGAAACATAGCCCGCGGTGAATCACCACGTAACATTCAGGACAAGATGCTGTCGAACCTGCCGCCAAAGGTTCAGGAAAAGCTGGCAGAAGCGGCCTGATCAGATCTAGGTTGAGCCCGGCACGCTGGAGATACGAGTATGAATGAAGCAGTTGAAGAAGAAGAAGAAGAAGAGGTTGAAGAGCCGGAAGAGGAATGTCCCAAATGTCCTCCCGTCGGTGCACCACCATGGATGGCTACCTTTGCCGACATGGCAACACTCCTTATGGCCTTCTTCGTTCTTATTCTGTCGTTTGCAGAATTCAACGTCCCAAAATTTAAGCAGATCTCGGGTTCTCTGAAGAATGCCTTCGGTGTGCAGCGGGTCGTTCCAATTGTTGAACAGCCCAAGGGCACGACGATCCTGTCGCTAAATTTCAGCCCGTCTCCTGCCCCTTCAATCACCGATGATATGACGCAGCAGACAACTGACATCACCAAGCCAGATCTAGAGGTAAAACAGAAGGACAAGGACCAGGATCAAGGCGAAAGTGAAGCCGCAGAAGATGTTATGCGCGCGCTTGAAGATGCCATTGCGCGCGGCGATATCGAGGTCGAGATTCTGGGTGAAAATGTCGTCGTGAACTTCACGCCAACAGATGCACCCGATGAGGAACTGCCAAATCTGTTGCAGCAGACATTGAATGCTATTGAACAGGCGAAGGCCGCATCAGGACAAGCTGAACAGCAGGTTCTGTTCGGCGGTATGGAAGAAACACTGGCACAGCTGGCGATGGCCGCAGATGCGGCAATGCAGTCTGCAGGCCAGTCTTCCGAAGATGCGCAAGCCCAGGCACAAGAACAGCAGCAAAGCAACGAGCGGGCAGAAATTGCCGAAGACGAGCTGAAAGTCGCACTGCGTCAGGAAATTGGCGAAGGTCTTGTTGCGGTCGAACGCGAGGAAGACAAGGTAATCATCACCGTTGGCGCTGGCGGCGCCTTCCCGTCAGGTTCAGCCGAGCTTACCGCATCGGCACGCCAGATCATGGAAGAAATCGCCGGCGTGAATGCCAACGGCAGCGGGGCCATCAATGTGTCGGGTCATACCGATGATGTGCCGCTGATCTTTGGATCACAGTTCCGCAACAACTGGGATCTTGCCGCCGCACGTGCAGCCAGCGTGGTTCAGGCGCTTGAAAGCACGGGCAAGGTGCCGGCCGGACGCATGCAGGCTGTCAGCTTTGGCGAATCCAAGCCGATCATGGCGAATGATACAGCCCGCGGCCGTGCGACAAACCGCCGGATCGAAATCGAGATCAATTACTAGGTGCACCTGGCGGGCTATACCAGTCCAGCAGCACTGGCCAAAAGGCCCGCTGCCGCGCTGGCCGCAATCACTGTAATAACGCCTGATTGAAAAACGGCTATGGCCAGCAGTGATAACATGCTGATTACAGCGGCAACCGGATCAAAGCTTGACAGGACGGGCAGTCGCATGGAGATCATCGAGGCCAGCGGGCCGAGCGCGGTTGCATCTGCCATGGCGGTGAACAGCACCTGCAGACCAAACCAGACCGCAAGGCTCAGCACAACACCGACAACGGCAGCTGTTATACCTGACAAGGCACGGGCAAGCGCGCGATTGCTGCGCAGGGATTCGATGTAGGGTGCGCCCAGAAATATCCACAGAAAGCAGGGCGCAAACGTCACCCATGTCGTAACAGCTGCGCCGATCGTACCGGCCAGCATCGGGTCGAGCAGGCCAGGATTTCGATACCCGCCAAGAAAACCGACAAACTGCGTCACCATGATCAGCGGACCGGGGGTTGTCTCGGCCATGCCAAGCCCATCGAGCATTTCGCTCGGCGTCAGCCAGCCGTAATGACTGACCGCCTGCTGCGCCATATAGGCCAGAACAGCGTACGCCCCACCAAATGACACAACCGCTACCTGACTGAAGAACAGGCCTTGCTGCGTAAAAATATGGGAAGGCCCAAGAACAAGAAACAACCCAACTAGCGGGACCAGCCAGATACCCCCGCAAATCATCAGAACGAGCAGGGATTTCTGCCATGACGGGCGCTGGTGCCGGCTGACAATCCGGTCAACAGGCCGCATCCCAGTCATACCATCTTCCAGCACAGCATCATCCGGTGCATCGCCCGTTCCCTCATCGCGTCCTGAAAACAGGTAACCAGCCAGTGCTGCACCGGCAACAACCAGCGGAAAAGGTACACCGAAAACAAAGCTGGAAAGAAAGGAGGCCAATGCGATCACCAGCAACAGGCGTTGATGCAGCACCCGCCGTGACAGCCGCCACACTGCGCTCAACACAATGGCCAGAACAGCGGCTTTGATACCAAAAAACGCTGCCCCCATTGCTGGTGCCTGTTGGTAGTGCACATAGGCCATGCTCAGTGCAAGAACGGTCACCGCCCCCGGCAGGATAAACAGCAGCCCGGCCACAACGCCGCCGCGTACGCGGTGCAACAGCCAGCCAAGATAGATTGTCAGCTGCTGCGCTTCAGGCCCGGGTAACAGCATGCAGAAGTTGAGCGCGTCGAGAAACCGTCGCTCGCTGACCCATTTCAACTCGTCAACAAGCAGACGGTGCATCACCGCGATCTGGCCGGCGGGCCCGCCAAAACTGAGAAGGCTGATCTTCAGCCAGACGAACACGGCCATACGAAAGGGAATGGTGGGGATGTCAGGTGAACCCTGGGCCGGTTCCTGTCCGGAACGCGCATCGATTTTGTTCGGCGTGTCCGGCATGTCCTGTGCCCCCGTCCCCCAAAATTATGGCTGGCTGTTATCCTGATGATGAATAACACGGGGGGGAGTATGCAACAGGCATGCGGCAAATTACAGATTCGCAGCGCGAAGGGGTGGCTATTTCTGTCTGCGACGACGCTTCTTCGGTTTTTCTTCCGGTTCCACCGGCCCGACAAGGTCCATCTCAAAGGTCGATTTTTCATCGATCTGGCGGCAGATTTTCTGCACTTCAAGTTCAGACCTGGCGGCAATCACCATCCACATGTGATAGCCGCGGACAAGCGAAAAGCTGCGGCGCAGCACCAGATGCGCGCGCTTGAAATACAGGCTGAGCAAAACAGACGCGATCAGGAACAACGCCCAGTGCACAGCAAGCGTGGACACATAAATCATGACAAGTGCCACCAGCACTTCCCACAGCTTGTTGTAAACAACCCAGACAGGCGGCGCCAGATAGGCCAGCGGCGACAGGCGGGTATCAATGATCCGGCAGGCCCGGTCCATATCGCGCAGCACCTCGAACAAGACGATGTTGTCCTTCGACTCAATGGTAAACTTCTCCAGCGCTTTACGCGCAAGCTCGGCACGTTCAGGCTTGGCATATTCCAGCGTGGCGCCCAGCGGCCCCTTGGTGATGATGTTGAACAACACACCGTTACGGAACACGGTCAGAAGCAAGCCTGCCTCATCTTCATTTTCGAACAATATGTCGAGGAATGTTTCGATATCTTCATGAAACGGCTTGCCGTCAATCGACACGATAAGATCACCATCCTGAAGACGAAGCGCGCGGGCGCGTGTTACGCCGCGGATGTCCTTGATCTGGACGAATGTGTTGGGGATCTGGCGGGTCGCTGTGCCGGCTTTTGATGCGGCGTCTGTCCCGCCTTGACCCGCGATATCTGCCGCAGCCGACTCCGGCTCTGCTGTTGCCGTACCGCCATAGCCGGCATCAGCATCCAGATCGGGCATATTCGCACCGGGTATACCGTCGGTAGGGGTGTCTGCCAGTTCGGTCTGTTGCATAATATACTGGCTCTCAGGCTGGGGCGAAGCAGCCGGCTGACCAATGCTGATCAGCGCGGCGGCGGCCGTTCAATCAGGGATAGCTGACGCGGTTGTCGCGCTGCTGGAACAGCTGCTGGATTTCGTTGTTCTGCACCGACAGCTGTCCGAGAAGTTTTACAATATCTTTCTGGTTGGTGATCAGCCGGTCAATGTTCTTTGTATCAGATACACTTTCAGCCATCTTTGCCATCGCGTCATTATTTGCAGCTGACATCGATTCCAGCTGCTTCACCATTCGGCTCGTCTGGTTGCTCAATTCACCGGCAATGCCCGTTGTAATGGAGTTTGCCAGCGCCGCATTGCTTTCGGCAATGGTCGTCGAGGTTGTCTCCATTCCCGTCATCAGCGTCTCGTTCGAGCGAGAAATCACATCACGAAGTCCGACAAGTTCATTGATCAGGGTTTCATTCTGACCCGCCACACGGCGTTGTGTCTGCAGCGCATCTTTCATGCTCTCAAGGGATTCATTCACCCCCTCAACATTTTCAGCAAACAGCACTAGCGCTTCCCGGCTTGTCGTCGTCATCGTATCCAGCTCGGACATGGTCCGGAAATAGATCAGGCCGGCGAACAGCAAAGCGGCAATGGCCGCCACCATCGACGATGAGAAGATGATTATTGAGTAACGATGAACACTCTTCACTGAAGCCTCCAGCTTTTTGTGGTCCCGCTTCGTCTTGTTATATTCAGACGTAACGTCGGTCGCCGCATCTGCGGCATCAAGCGCAATCTTGATGCTTTCCTGCACCGCATTGTACTCGGTCGTCATGCCAGTCTCCCGTTGGATCCGCTTGGCCTAGAGCCCTTGATGGGCTTTTCCTGTCCCGTGTAGTAAGCACATTTCATGCCAGTTTCCAGAAACACGGTACGCGAAGGCAGGAAAGGTCCCTTAAAGCCAAACCGCCTGCACCCATAGGGGTGACGAGGTTCATGCGTGATATAATGGTGAACGCAGTCAAAACAGTTTGGCTGCTTTTTCTTTGGAGCCGGACTGCTCATCGCAACAGCTCCTTGGCCTTGGCCACCAGATCACCGATCAGGAATCTGGCGCCGCCAGCAAGACACATGATACCAGCAAACCACATACCAGCATATTGCCACAGCGGCGCACCCTCATCCCGCAGAAGACTGCCATCGAGGATAAAATAGACACCAACTCCGTAGAAGCTGACGGTGCTGATCATTTCGCCGAGTGTGCGCTTTTTGGGTTCGTCTGTCATGATCCGGCCTCCGATTCCAACTTGCCAAATTCATCAAAACGGACTTCTGGCGGTAATGTCAGTTCAGGCATCTCGAGAGTTTCGCCATTGTTCACCCGAAAGACATAGGCCAGAACAATTGCAATTGCGTTGTATAGAGCTTCGCTTATTTCACCGCCGATTTCACTGGTGAAATATAGCGCACGCGCCAACATGGGGATACGCAATGTCCTGACATTCGCCTCGACACCAAGCTCTATAATCTGTTGCGCAAGAACGCCTTTGCCCATTGCCAAAACGGTTGGCGCGCCAGCCTGACCGTTTGTATATTGCAAAGCCACCGCAAAATGCGTCGGGTTAGTGATGATCGCCGTTGCATTCGGCACATTGTCCAGCGCCTCACGCTGACGCGCTGAATCCTGTGACTGCTGATACTGCATGCGGCGAATTTTTGCTTTCACCTCGGGCGAACCCTCAGACTGCTTGGACTCATCCTTCACTTCCTTGATGGTCATCCGCAACGACTGCATATGCGTGTGCTTTTGCCAGGCAAAATCAATCACAGCGATGACGAACAACGCCACAAGCAGGCCACCGACCAAAATAGGGAATGTGGCAGAGGCACGCCCAATTCCCTGCGCCAGTGATCCAGCCGAAAGATACACAAGTTTGGGAAGTTGCGAGTAGATGATCAGCCCGCCAATACTGAAAAGTAGCGTTACTTTCAACACCGCCTTACCAAGTTCAACGAGCCCCTTCACCGAAAACATACGTTTTAAGCCGGCAAGTGGATCAATTCGGTTTGGTTTGAAATACATGGCCTGAGACGAGAAGTTCACACCTCCAACAGCTGCTTGCGTAATGATCACGACGATGGCCAGCGGCACTCCAACAATAATTGTTGCCATTATCAGCATCCCAAATGCACTGCGCACCTTGGCAAGGCCCAGCATATCGAGATTCGCTCTGGAATCGATGACGAATAGGGACGCCCAGGCGTCGATCGGACCGCTCACAAACGGGGACAACCCGATATACATCAGCAATGCGAATGACAGTGTCGAAAAGACCATCATTTCCTTTGAGGTAAGAACGCGTCCTTCTTCGGCGGCTTTATCAAGCCGCTTTTGGGTGGGTTCTTCGGTTTTTTCCTGACCGTCCTGATTTTCTTCAGCCATCGCCGAGACCTCCAATCAGCACACGCAGTGCAGTCAGCGCACTCTCGATCAGCGACTGCGCACTACCACCAAGCGCTGAGGCCGAAAAATACAGCAAAATAAAGACCGCAAGCAGGGAAATGGGAAAACCAAAAGAGAACAGGTTCAACTGCGGCGCGGAACGCGTGATGATTCCGATGGTGACGTTGATCAGCAACAGAACCAGCGCGATTGGAAGCATGATTATCGTAGCGGCAAGGAACATTGATCCAGCTGCTGAAATGCCCGCTTCCAACAGCAAGCCGGGATTCACCGTGCCACCGATCGGCAAAATGCGGTAGGATTCAAGCATCGTCCCAATCGCCAGAAGATGCCCGTCAACCGACAGAAAAATCACCAGCAGGAATAGATATAGGATTTGGCTGACAACGGGCGTCTGTCCACCCGTGGACGGGTCAACCTGCGCCGCAAAGCCAAGTCCAGCTGATGCAGCTATTTTTTCACCTGCCAACAAGATGGCCGAAAACCAGATGGTGAGGGTAAGTCCAGCTGTTAATCCAATCGCGATCTCTACCAACATCATCATGACACCGGCCGCCGATGTCAGCGTCACCACGTCGAAAGGTGGGGTCTGTCCCGCGATGGCTGTGCCAAGAGCAAACGCCATAACAATCCTTACCTGCAAAGGTAGCCACCGCGCCCCAAAAATGGGTGACGACAGAAGGAATGCGCCAATGCGTAATGTCGACACCAAAAAGATAAGCAACAGCTCAGTGATGAACTGCAGATCAACTCCGGGCAACTTCATCACTTCCTGTGTGGCCAGACCCAACATGATGCTTCAGCTTATGTTTGCGATCTGGTCGAAAATGAACATGAAATAGTCAGACAGTTGCGACAGCATGAAGCTGGACATAAGGCCAAATGTCATCACGACGATCACCAGCTTTGGAACAAAACTGAGGGTCATTTCATTGATCGAAGTTGCCGCCTGAATGATACCAATCAAAAGACCAATAGCCAACGCCACAGCCAAGATGGGACCAGCGGCAATGAGGATCTGCCAGAAGGCAATTCGTAAAAACTCGATATTCGAATCAAAATCCATTTTTTGGTACCTTCTGACTATGAAACTGAGTAGGTGGCGACAAGTGATCCAACTGTCATGGCCCACCCATCAACAAGAACGAACAGCAGCAGCTTGAACGGCAGAGCCACAAGCATAGGGCTAAGCATCATCATGCCGAGCGACATCAGAATAGAGGCGATCACCATATCGATCACCAGGAAGGGCAGAAACAGTAGAAACCCAATCTGGAAGGCTGTCTTCAACTCGGATGTGATAAAGGCTGGCAGCAAAACATTTAGCGGCACGTCTTCCGGCGTGGCATAAGGCTCGTCTCCCATCATTTCAGAAAACATCACAAGATCATTGACGCGTGTGTTCTGTACCAGAAAGCGCTTCATCACCTCGGTGCCTTCAACCAGCGCCACCTCGGCCGGCTTCAGCCCGTCAAGATAGGGGGAGATCACATCGGCATTCAGCGTGTTGAAGGTTGGCGCCATTATGAAAAAGGTCAGGAACAGGGCAATCGCCACCAGAACCTGGTTTGGCGGTGTCTGCTGTGTACCCATCGCCTGACGCAGAATCGACAGAACGATGATGATCCGCGTAAAGGACGTCATGCCAAGAACCAGCGATGGCAACATGGTCAGCGCCGTCATCAATGCCAGAATCTGCAGCGACAATGAATAGGTCGACCCGCCATCACCTTCGTTGATGCTGAAGGCCGGAATGCCCGGCATTTGCGCGGCCGCCGGACTGATCAGAATCAGGCAGCCCAGAAGCGCAATCAGTGCTCCTGCAGCGAGGCGAACATACCGTGTGGTGAACTGTGTCATTTACCGAACTCCAGATTCGGGTTGTTGCGCCGTGCTTGTGCTATTGCAGCAGAGAACGCATTTTGCGGCTTACCGGCACGCGTCTTCGCCGATGGCGCGTCTGCCTTCGAAGACGGCTTCTTGGCGGACGCCGCAGGCTGGTGCGGTTGTGTTGACGATGTTTGGAATTCCGGTGCATTGCCATCAACAGGCATGAAACCTGCCGCATGGCCCTTGCCGACATGAACTAGGAAGCTGCGACCATCCACCTCTATCAGGTGCAGGCGCTGCTGTGGTGCAAGTGACAGATCTTCGACATGCACCATCCGCCGCGATGCATGCAGCTTGCTGGCAATGCCGCCTTTATGACGTCTGATAAACCACATCGCGGCAATCAGCATCAGAATGAACACCACGATCGTGATGATCTGCTCTGGTGAAATAGATGGCTGCACTGGCATGACAATGCTCCGAATGGATTGATCCTGCCCTGTTCAAGGCAAGACGCATGCCACTTCGGTACGCACGTCGCAGGAAATTTTCATCCCGTTGTTTTTACTGAATTTTAACCAGCCCCTTGGCCTGGTGAGACATCGCAGCCTGATGGCTGTTGTCTGTTTTTCGACCTGTCAGCACATATTGGTCGCGCTGTTGTCAAAATGCCGACGGCAGACCGGATGCCTGCCATGGCAATGTCATAAATTTGGTCTCAGACAGTTTCCATGCGTGTTGCCGGGTCAACAATTTCGGTAAAGCGCACACCAAAGCGCTCGCCAACCATGACAACCTCTCCCTTGGCGATCATCGTCCCGTTCGCAAGAATATCAAGCGGATCACCCGCCAGCCTACCCAGCTCGATCACTGAGCCTTCATTCAACCTCAGCAGATCACGAATTTTGATCTCCGCCTGGCCTACTTCGACAGTCAACTGCACATCGATGTTTTCAAGAAGCCGCATATTTTCGGCACTTACCCGTTCAGCCAGTGTCGGGTCAATCACGGCGGTATCTTCGCTGGCGCCAGTTTCTGTTTCTTCAGCCATGGCTCTGTCCTTTCATTTAAGAGCGCTGTCAGCGCTCATATCACCGCGTCAGCCGCTAATCTTTCGGGCGTGAAACAAGGTTGACTGCGGCGTTGATGCCCACTTCACCCAGTTCGCCGATAAAGGCCTTTTCATCTCCAATGAAAAGCTGCACACCTTCATCGATCAGGATTGGGAACGTATCGCCAGCCTGCATGTTGATCAGCTTGTGCATCGACACTTTCGGCTCGCTAAGTATTGCCTTTACAGAAATTGGAATTTCCAGCACCGCGCGCTCCATCCTGTCGCGCCACGTCTGGTCGTCCTCTTCAGCCAGATCGGCAGTCAAGCGTGATCGAAGCTGAGCCGCTATTGGACGTAATGTCTGCAAAGGGTAAATGATGTCAAAGCTGGCCGCATCAGTATCTGGCAGCTGAACCACGAACGAGCAGATAATCACAAGTTCGGAGCCGTCTACAAATGACGCAAACTGTGGGTTGATTTCTCTGTTCTGGTGGGAAACCGTTATTTGCATCAGGTCTTTCCACGCCACTTGAAGCTTTTCACTTAAACCATCAGTCACAAGTTCGATGATGCGCTCTTCTGTAGCCGTGAATTCCGAACGGCGTGTTTGAATCGCGGCAATCTTTCCACCGTAATAACTGTTGGTAAGTACCGAAATGAAGTTGGGTGTCATTACCGTAAGCAGGTTGCCACGCAGCTCTTCTATCCGGCTCATGTTCAAGCTCATGAAATTCTCAATGCCAGCCGTATACTCGTCAAATGTCTTCACTTCAGGCGGGAAAGATGAAATCCGCGGCTGCATACGGAGCATTGGCAAAAACACCGAGCGGATCAGCCTTGCAAAGCGTTCATTGATAATCCGCAGGGCGTGAAAGTCACCAAGCAGGGACAGGTCGTCCGATCCAAACTCAAACGGAACGACCTCATTCATTTCACCTGATGCGGCTGGCGAATCTGTATCGCTGCCAAGCCCTTCAATAAGGGCATTCACCTCATCACTGCTCAGTTTGCGCGTCGATGCCATCTTCTACTCTCCGAACCCTGTTTACTCAGAATCGCGCTACTGCAGCACAAACGATGTGAAATGCACATCCTCGACGCCACCAAAATTCTCAAGTTCTTCAAGCTTAGCATTTATCGCATCACGAAGGGCATCGGCAAGCAGTTCACGGCCTTCGCCACCACGGACTTGATCTTCCGAGAAGTCGCTGATCACCCCGAGGATGATTGAGCGCAGAGCCAGTTGATGCGCATCGACATTCATCATGACGGTATCATCATACTGGGTCGACACGCCAATACCTAGCTGCAGCATCTTGCGAGATCCGGCAAGGTTGGTGGTGAAGGTGCCGGCAAATTCATGATAGATCGTCTCAAACACTTCTTCTTCAGGCGTCGCTTTTGACAGCTTTGACGGTGTGCCGTTATCTGCTTCCATCTCGTCAGCTGCTTCGCGCTCCTGCATTTTGCGTTCGATGATTTCTTCAATTTCCTCAGACGGATCGGGCTGGGCATTGCCAAAAATAAGCCAGCCGGCCGCAAGGCCGATGCCAACCATCAACAGGCCGCCGCCGCCGTAAATCGCGAGTTTCTTTACGAGCCCGCCACCGGCTGGCTGTTCTTCTTCATTTTCAGCCATTGTTGTATTTCCTTCTCACGAACTTCAAATGCTCTAAACATGAAGACCGGCACAACCGGTCCAACGGATTACAATGCATTGTTTATGCCAAAATGCTGAGAACAGCGTTTTCACCGGCACGCGGCAGCAGATCCTGCGCATCAGCTTCACCTGTCTGCGTGGCAGCTACACCGTCCGGTTGTTGCATCTTATTAGAAAATGCTTGTTTTCTTCCACCATTTTCGCCAGCCGCCTCTTGCTGACCGTGACCACCCTGCCCGGGCCCGCCTTCACCGGCGCTTTCACCGCCGATATTTACAGTCTGCAGGCCAGCAAGTCGCATGCCTGATTGTTCCAGCATCTGGCTCAGATGATGACGCGCACCCTTCAGCAGTTGCGCCGCCTCTGCGCTTTCAGCACCAACACGAATATGTGCCGCGCCGTTGCGAAGGCCCAGATCAACATTCAGACGACCCAAATTTCCAGGCTGCAAAATAATTCTGATCGACTGGGTGCCATTTTTCAGGCCGGCATCAAGCTGCCTTACCATAGTGCCGGCCCACCCGTGCCGTTCAGTATTCAGCCGGTGAACGACCATGCGGCCTGACGCATCCCGCGCCCCAAACCCGTCTACAGCTTGTGCTGCTTGATGCTGTGCGCCACCGCCGTTACCGCCACCTGAAGATGACTGGCCGCCGCCACTCGATGCGGCAGCCGGGCCCTCAACCGCGGATGTATTGCCTGCAGATGACGCTTGGACAGCATCGCTATAGGCGCGCGATGTGCGTGTCTGTTCGCCAGATATTGCGGCCGCCTGCACAGACTGGACAGACTGCAAAGCCACATCAGCAGCGGCCTTGCTGCCAGTCATCGCCGCCTGTATCGGGTTCGCTGGGTTGGCCGGTTTCTTGACTGTATTGGCCGCGCTCTTTGCAATCATCTGGACAGACTGGTCTTGCGGCTTTGATACAATCGTGCCCTTGTCCTGAAGCATCTCTGCATCAGAAGACATGCCACCATCACCCGCCAGGAAGTCAGGTTTCGGAACAACCGGCATCGGACCGATGAACGAGCGTGACGGCGGCTCCATAATCTGCCAGCCATTCTCACCTGATACGGCTAGCGGCGACGGCATGCTTGCCGGCTGATGGTGATGGAGCGGCTGTGGCATCGGGCCAACAAAACTCGCATGCGGACGCGCCAGCACCTGATGGGCACCCGCTGTACCGCCAATAAGGCTGCGATCACTGTCAGTCAGCGGCATCGGGCCAACAAACTGGCTAGTGGTATCAGCATCAACAGATGATCCCGGTAATTCCACGACCGGCACAGCATTACCCGGATTATCCGCTTGCGGAATCAACTTCGCAGCAGCATCAGCACTGGTGTCCAGAGCTGCAGCACTCCGCACCAGCAAAACTGACTCAGATAAGGTTGCGACAGGACTGATGCCTGAAGTCGTCATGTCTGAAGCCATCATGTCTGAAGCCGTCATGTCTGAAGCCATCATGTCTGAAGCCGTCATGTCTGAAGCTGTCATGTCTGAGGTCGCCACGTCTGAAACGGGTGGCAGCCCGGCATCCGGCACAATTTCAGCGGCGGCCAGAAGCAGACGGATTAGCTTGTCCGACCCCTCTTTGTCGCTGTCCAGGAATGACATCTGGCCGTCATCAACACCCGGAAGGGCATTAGAATCAGGGGTATTGTCCTGATCAACCGGCAATAACGACATGAAAATGGCCTTTGCCGGCAGGCCTTGCGCGGCCTCCAGCACAGCCGGATCCACGGCCGGATCAGCCTGATTGACCAGCGAAAACAGCCCGTCAAAAAGGGACTGGCCGGAGCTGTCATCACCGCCTTTGTTTGCTGGACTGATCTGGCTGTTTGTTTGGCCAGAGGGGGAAGACGGTCTGCCGAGGGAGTCCATGTTGCTCATTCCTAGCCATCCTTGATCCGTGCTTGATGGCGCCATTTCGCAGGCACCTCGCAAGATTTTGGTCAAGGCTGCAAGAACGGTGCCAGTTCGCACCTGTCCGGATGGTCAGCGCCGTGGCGGCATCAAGGCAGCAGCGCGCTCTTCACGTTCCAGCTGTTCAGCGCGTTCATGTTCGATGCTCTTTTCCACCGCCCGTTCCTGCTTGTGGCGTGTGATGGCGATATCCTTGCGGTGCGTATCCACTTCTTCGGACAGGAATTCGGCGCGGTTCGAAATAGCCCCGAGCTGTTCCTGCACCTGATTGCCATACCAGCTGGCCGAGCGCAGATGCCGGATGGTTGTCTCGCCAACCGGCACGTTCATTGTGCCAACCATCTCAGACAGCTGATCACGAATGCCTTTTGTCCGGTCAAGCTCATCCTGCAGGGTTTTCATGGTGCGATTTTTCTTCGCCAAAGCCACTTTCTGCTTTAGCGCAAGCAGATGAAACACGCTTCTGCCCTTGGCCATCGGATCAGCCGCCCATCAATTTTACGAGCGCATTCCGCGAGGCACCAAAATCGGCCTTCTCGCCGCCAAGCTGCTGAATATGCTGCATCAGCTTTGGCCAGAGATTGACCGCGAGATCAAGTTCAGAATCCTGCCCCGGCGCATAACCGCCCATCAGGATCAGATCACGATTTTCCATGTAAAGGGACACAAGCCGGCGGAACTGGCGGGCGGATTCAGACTGCTTGTCATCAACAATGTCATTCATCACGCGGCTGACCGATGCCGGAATATCAATAGCCGGATAGATGCCCATCTGGGTCTGTTGGCGAGACAGCAGCAAGTGGCCATCAAGGATCGCGCGCGCAGAATCAACAACCGGGTCATTGGCATCATCGCCATCGGCAAGCACGGTATAGATAGAGGTAATGGTTCCCTGACCAGCAGCCCCGCTTCCCGTTCGTTCAATCATCCGCGGGATCATCGAAACAACAGACGGCGGATAGCCCTTGCTGGTCGGCTGTTCGCCAAGTGCAAGGCCAATCTCGCGGCGTGCATGGGCAACACGCGTCAGTGAATCCATGATCAACAGGACATCCTTGCCCTTGTCACGATAATATTCGGCAATGGCAGTTGCGCGTTCGGCCCCGCGAATGCGCAGCAGTGGAGATCTGTCGGCAGGTACGGCAACGATGGCCGTACGGAATTTCGATTCACCCTCGAAAACGGTTTTGGTGAAATCACCAACCTCACGGCCACGCTCGCCAATCATGCCAACTACCACGATGTCAGCCGCCGCAAAGCGTGTCATCATTCCCAGCAATACGGACTTGCCAACACCCGAGCCGGCGATGATTCCGATTCTCTGGCCCTTGCCAACGGTCAGCAGCGAGTTGATTGCACGCACCCCAACATCCAGAGGTGTATCGACCGACTTACGTGTCAGCGGATTGATCTCGCGCCCCATTAACGGCCAGCGCTCCTCAAGCCGCGGAGTCGGCCCGCCATCAAGCGGGTTGCCCAGCGCATCTGTTACCCGGCCCAAAAGCCCGTCGCCTACTGGCACCATCGCGCCATCATCAGCCAGAGTCACTCGAGCACCAACACGAATACGGGCACCAAACTTATGCAAAGACAGCAAATTGTTACCTTTGTCGAATCCGATTACCTCGGCGATGGCCGGCTGTTCATCATCGGTTTCAACCGAACAGAGCGAGCCAATATTGGCGGGAAACCCGCCACATTCGATCATCTGCCCGTCAAAACGGCTGACATGCCCAAACATCGACAGCTGGCGGTTCTCATTGATCGCTGTGATATCAGCCTGCAGTGAATCGGCAAGACTAGTCATCATCCGCCTCGCCCGCAGTTTCAGCCGTGATGAATGGCATGTCAGCCGGTGTAAGGTCAGCCAGTTCAGGGTCGGCCGGTGCAGGGTTGGCCGGTGCAGCATCTGCACCTTCCGCAGAAACATCGCCCAAGCTTTCATCTGCCTTGGCAGCATCGCTTTCAGGCGCATTGCCCTTAGATGTTTCAGGTTTGGCGGCGGCCTGTTCAGTATCGCCGCCAGTCATAACCGGCTCTACCACCTGTTCTGCCATCTGTTCTGGCAGCGTCACATCATTGGTGTCTTGCTGATGGCCATCCTCGATCGTTGCAGCGCCGCCGGACGCATCGCTTCTCAATGGCTGTGTTTGTTCAGCACTCTTTGCACCGTTGTCAGCCCCATTATCAAGCCCGCCATCTTGCAGCAGAAAATCATCGATGCCGATATTGCCGACCGTGACCGAAAGGTCACCACTGGCCAAGTCATTGTCAGCCACAAAATGGCAATGACGAAGCTTTTCGCGCGTTTCGATCAACGGTGCCACCGCGGCAAGATCGGCGCTGTTCAGCCGGATCACAGGTTCACCCGATACCGTGCGAATCTTGCTGATCATGCCTTCGATACGGCTGACAAACGCTGCCGGCATGTCTGATATCACCTGGCCAGCGCGCGCACTGGCAAGCTGCAGAATGGCTGCACGAATGCTGGCTGACAACGCGTTGCTGTCCACTTCTGTCAGGTCTTTCAAGGACGCTGTCGCTGTTTCAAAAGCCTGAATGGCGCGTTCCAGCTGTGCTGAGGCTTCGGCGCTGCCAGCGGCACGGCCTTCTGCCATACCCTTGGCATGCCCGTCTTCAAAGCCAAGTTTGCGCCCTTCTTCCAGACCTTCGGCCCGGCCTGCGTCAAAATCAGCTGTCGACGCTGAAATTCCTGCAACCACCTCGTCCTGATTTTCAGCGCCCGCACCATCTGTATCAGCGGCATCTGTATCAGCGCCTTCTGTGTCAGCGCTTTCTGTGTCCAGGTTTGTGCTTCCTTCGGCGGCCACAGCATTGCCTGTTTCAGCACTGGCAGCATTCACCACCTCGTCCTGTGTTTCGTCAGCTATTCCTGTTTCACTTTCAGCGAAGCTCCGGCCATCGCCGCCATCCGCAGCGGCCACACCGTCTGCGGCCTCTGCGGCGTCTGCCGCGGCAACAGACATGGCAGACGCCCCAGCGCTTGCTGCGGCTGCACGCATCTCCTCATCCCGGCGACGCTGTGCATCCATGGCAATCGACACGAGAGAGCGCGGCTCAAACGCCTCGGCAGCCTTGACCGGCACGCGCTCACTGCGCTGGTACTCGGTCGCCTGCGACAGCATGACGAGACGCTGAATTTCAGCATCCTCCAGCTTTCCCGGCAGTTCGGTATCGAGGAAGCCATCCATTTGCCCCTGGCTCATTGAATTACGCAACGACATGCCCAGTCACTCCCTTTCTAGACGAAGTCATCACCGCCGCGACCAGCAAGTACAATCGAACCTTCATCCGACAGACGGCGGGCAACATTGATGATTCGTTTCTGTGCTTCCTGAACCTCGGTCAGGCGAACCGGGCCAAGGGCTTCCAGCTCGTCTTTAATATTGGCTGCAGCGCGTGTTGACATACAGCTGAGGATTTTTTCAGAAAGAGGTTCATCTGCTCCTTTCAACGCCAGAACAAGGTCCTCGTTATCCACACTACGGATGATAATCTGCATGGACTTGTCATCAGACATAATCAAATTGTCGAAAACAAACATGCTTTCCTGAATGGCAACCATCAAATCCTCATCATTATCCTTCAAGGCTGACATGATGCGGGCTTCTATATCCTGAGTGAGGAAGTTCATAATCTTCGCTGCTGCTGGAACACCGCCAACCTGCGAGGCACGTAGTGAGGTATTTGCCTGAAACTTGCGCTGCATGACAATTTCAAGTTCGCGCAGAGCTTCGGGCTGAACTGTTTGCAGCGTTGCAACGCGAGTAATGACATCCGCCTGCGCCTCTTCGGGCAGCTGCGCCAGCACGTCAGAAGCCTGTCCATGATCAAGATATGAGATGATAAGAGCGATAATCTGCGGGTGCTCATCAAGGATCAGTTCCGAGATCGAGCGGGCATCCATCCAGTCCAGAATTTCGATGGGGCGTTCGGTGCTGGTTGGCGTGATCCGGCTGAGAACAGACTGAGCACGCTCATCGCCCAATGCCTTTGTCATCACGTTCCGGATATAGTTGCCGGCTCCAAGACCTAGGCTTGTCTGTTCCTTGATGATCGCAAGAAATTCATCGAGCACCAGGTTCACAGTGTCCTGATCAAGGCCCTGCACCGAATACATGGAAGCGCCGAGATGCTGCACTTCACGTGGTGACAGGTTCTTCAGAATCTCAGTGGCTTCATCTTCACCTACAAGCATCATCAGGATGGCTGATTTCTGTGTACCAGTCAGCTCCTCAAAAGTTGTTTTCGCGTTCTTTGCTTCTGCCATGACACTCTCACCTGCTTACCTTGAACTTGTCACCCGCAATGGCCATTACTGTCCTCGCGGGTCCATGGTTACGCTGAGTCCAGATCCTTCTGGATCATAGACTTGAAGACATTTGATACACGTCCCGCCTCGTCTGACACAATCATCCGGATCACAGCAACCTTATCATCATAGGTGTTGGCTGTATCAAGCATCTCAGGTGAAATTGCCGACTTTTTGGGCTTAAGCTTGGCCTTGATATCCTCTAGGGATTCGCCTTCCTGGATTTCGACTGCGTCCAGATCAACATCATCCTCCTCGGTGATGACTGATTCGCCGGGTCCACCACTGGCTGCTGGAACCATGATCCTGTTGATCAGCGGACGGATAACACCAAGAACCACGACTGCCATAATCAGAATGGTGAGCGACTGGCGCATGAGCATCACGGCCCAATCCATATCATACCAAGGCTTTTTTAAGCCTTCGATAGCCGACGCAAAAGTCGAGCTGGAAATCGTAAGACTGTCACCTCGCTCATCATCAATACCGATGGCATCAGCCACTAGAGCTGTGATTTCAGCCATCTTTTCTTCCGGAATTTCCTGTATTTCCTTAAGGCCAGTTTCGGGGTTCAACACCTCCATTTCACGAACTAGCACAGCGGCCTGGATACGCTTAATCTGGCTGCTGGGGCTCAGCGTTGTTGACACCTTGCGGCTAACCTCATAGTTGCGTACTTCACTGCTCGATCTGTTCTGTGTTGCGCCGCCTTCACCAGTGATTGTTGCCTTTTGATCGGTTTCAACCTCGGTCTGTGTAGGTGCTCGGTTTGTCGTTGCACCCGGGATGCCGCGCGCAGTTTCCTCGGTTGCATATTCGGTGCTGCGCTGTTCACTGCGAAGAGCATTTCCTTCTGGATCGACACTTTCCTCAGTAACCTCACTGCGCGTGAAGTCCATTTCAAGGTTCACCTGCGCAGTTACATTGCCGGCACCTACAATGGGGCTGACAAGCGCAATGACACGGTTTCGATAGATATCTTCAAGCCGGATACGATGTTCCAGCTGCGAGTCTGACATCATGCCAGCCGCATCCTGAGGTGGACGTGACAGCAGATTGCCATACTGGTCAACCACCGTGACATCACCCTTAGCCATGAATGGCACCGAAGAAGACACAAGATGAATGACAGCCTCTACCTGCTGGCTAGACAATGATCGACCACTCTGCATCTGCACAAACACTGATGCTGTTGGAGGTGTTGACGCACGGGCAAAAACGGATTTTTCAGGAATCGCCAGATGAACGCGCGCCGCAAGCAATCCGTTGATCTCGCTAATCGACCGGGCAAGTTCAATTTCCTGGCTTTGTTTAAGACGCACATTTTCGACCGACTTGCTCGATCCCATTGGAATGTCGGAGATCGAATTATATCCGTCTGGTATTGATTGTGGCAGGCCCTGCGCTGCTAGGGTCATACGTGAGCTGTGATAGTCAGCAACTGGCACAACAACGTCACCGGTGGTCGGGTCCAAAATGACATCAACACCGCTGTTTTTCAGGGCGTCAACAACACGAGCCTTTTCAGCTTCGGGAAGCGATGCATAAAGGGTTGTACGTTCTGGCTGGTTCGATATTACGAAGAAGGCCAAGCCAATGACAGAAATAACGATGGCACCGGCAGCCGGCAGAATTTGGCGCAGGCTCTTGCCGCCTGTCACCCGTTGCACAACCGCCATAACGCCAGTTGCGGGCTTGGCGACAAGTTCGGTTGAGTCAGCCCCGTCTGCCGGTGCATTCGGATCCATTACTGTTGTTGCTTCGGCCATTTATCTCGTCCCGTTCCAAATCATCCATAGTTAAGTCAGCGCGTGCTGGCATTGCCTGCCAGCATCAGCCGCTAGACAGGCATGTTCATGATGTCCTTATATGCACTGAGCACCTTGTTCCGGACGTTCAGCGTCAACTGAAAGCCAAGTGATGACACCTGCTGGCTCACCATGACCTTGGCAATGTCGTTCTCGGCGCCAGTTTCATAAGCCTCGGCAAGCTTTGCCGATTTTGACTGGGCGTCCGCCACCTGATTGAGGGCGTTGCCAATCCGGTCAGTAAACTCGGTGCCGCCGGTTGATTCCGGCTTCAGCGCTTCCTGTGCACGTTGCAGCACCTGCACATGGGCGCTTCCAACACTGCTTCCGATAGGTCCGATCGTGCTCATGATACGTTACCTTTCCTTATTCCTGTGCTGATCAGGCGCTCGCCGTGGCCTGGGCAAACATGCCATTCAGGCCAGCAGTCGCACCAAGCGTGGCCTGAAGGACACTGTCGATCAAAATTTCGTTAGATGTGATGACGCCGTTCTGAGACAGAACTAGGGCGCGCTGAAGGACGTTTTCCAGCTCGCGCACATTCCCCGGCCAGCCATGGGCTTTCAGCGCCGTAATGGCACTGTCATCAAGCCACGGCATATCGGTAACCACCTTGACATGGCGACCCAGCAGGAAGGTAGCGATCGGCACGATGTCATCATCACGTTCACACAGCGACACCGTGTTCAGCGGAAACACATTGAGGCGATAGTAAAGGTCTTCGCGGAAATTACCGTTGCGAATCTCTTCGGCCATGTTGCGGTTCGTCGTGGCGACAACACGCACATCAATGGGGATATCTGTCTGTGATCCGATAGGGGTGACAGCACGTTCCTGCAGCGCCCGTAACAATTTCGCCTGCAGCGCCATCGGCATTTCAGAAATTTCATCAAGCAGCAGAGTGCC
>ERZ802824.561-NODE-561-length-20813-cov-15.9888_pt1 | contig 20813 bp, 23 predicted proteins | sample MGYA00345650_ERZ802824 | MGnify/ENA primary metagenome ERZ802824 (study PRJEB30503, sample SAMEA104212361) | marine metagenome | biome: Westerlies Biome; feature: [SRF] surface water layer (ENVO:00010504) within the epipelagic zone...; material: water... | reverse complement strand
AAAATTTTAGACCATATTGAGGTGGTTAGCGACAAATTCTATGAACAAAACTCCGCAAACATGAGCCGCTTTTCGGCATTAAAACTAACCCAATCGTGCGGAGCACGGAGCACCCGATCAGGACAGGCCAGCAGACCGCGCGATGAGCTTATAGTTTGGGAAAAAACCGATGCTGGGCACCACCCGCATTTTTTGCTGCATATAAAGCCTTATCAGCATCAGCCAACAACTGCGGAGCTGCCGGTATAGCGTAATCTGTAGCCAGCGTGATACCTACCGAGCCCGAAATTTGACACATCCGGCCATCGCTTTCTATGGGTTTCTCAAGCGCGCGGATCAAACGGTACGCCATGGCGTCAAGCGTTTCTAAATCCGTCACGCCTGGGAAAATCAGAATAAACTCATCACCGCCAACGCGCAGGACCGCGTCTTCTTTGCGGGTCTGAGCCAGCATGATCCGTGCTGCGTGTTGTAGTACATGATCACCCGCTGCATGGCCGAAGGTATCGTTGACCAGTTTGAACCGGTCAAGATCCAGATGCATCAGTGCAAAAACTCTCTGACTGGCGAGAAATTGATCCATAATATGGTCCATCGCGCGACGGTTTTTAAGCCCTGTCAACGCATCGGTAAAGGCCTCTTCTTGCGCTGCCATAGTCGTTTCTTGCAGACGCGCGTTAAGTTTGCGTGATGCGCCCATTGCAACAGATTTGGCTTCGACCAGATACAGCATCTCCATTGCAAGATCGGTGGCTGCAAAATCGGCACCGGTCAGCGCATATTCCCGCACGGCTGTCACAATCGAAATACCAAAAGACAGGTTTAAAATAGCACCCGAACGGGTTGGTACGAGAACGCCTTTTAATGCCAGTTTGGGCCCCGCCAGTAAACGCAAGCTCAGCTTTGCCTGCGGACGCGCCAAAAGGTCAACAACGCTCAAATCCGCATGCGTCCCAAGAAGCGTAAAAACCTCTTGAAAATCCTGGCCGCAAAATGGACTGCCGGCTTGCAGCTTTGCCAGTGTCGGCCCAACATGCACAATCACGCCCGCGTTATCCAAACGCAAATGCATGGGGCATAGCATATTCCACATATCAACGCTGTCACGCATCATTCCCACCCTAAACCGGCTGCTGTCCAAGAACGAACGTACGCCCCTGGGCATAGGATGTGTGAACCAACCTAATATCGATGGTCTCTGTCTGATCCTTTGCACCGCAATGCTCAAGACAGGCCAGCGCGCCGTAATCATCGGCCATAACCCGCAGGATGCCAACCAAAACATGCCCCCAACCGGGAAAGGCTGCGCCACATAAAAGACTGTAATGGTTTTCAGTGTGTCGTACCAAAGTCAATCTGGGCAATTCCAGATCATCGACGGCAAGCCGGGCGCGATCATGCAGGTCATCCAGAGAATACAAAAACTCGATAAAATGTGCCCCTCCAAAGCGGAGCAACCTGCGCAAAGCCTCTACATTCGGGTGCGACGCCAGATATGTTCCAATATCTTCCAGCACGTCTGTACGAGGCTTATCGAGAAAGCGCGCCGTTGCATCCAGCGCCTGCTCTGTCAATGTATCCTCATAGATAAGCATCGCCTCGAACTGCATCACCGGCAACGCGGCAGATTGCGCCATCTCACGCCAAGTCTCACGCCCGTAAGTATCCAGCACAAAACACTGAATAGCCTTGTTAATCAAACCGTGCATGGGCTCCCCCTTGAATATTAGAGGTACAGTATAGGCAGCTGGATATTAACGAAGCGCAAAGAAATTGCGCTTTAAGTAAAGATATCTATTGAGATTAGCTAAACTCAGTCAACGACAGAAAATACCATTGCGCCTTCCTGGCCTGAATGACACCGCAGGGAAAACACCAAACGCTTTGAGGCACAGATACCGGCGGCCAGGCCTGATCTCCAGACGGAACAGACCTCAAACAGCACCCGCAGCGTCATCCAGGGTGCCAAGACCTTTGGGGGCCATCTCGACTGAAGCTGAAAAAAATTGATTATCGAGGCACATCGAGGCTGGCGTTTTGAACTAAACCTACTGTCTTGAAGACTTATTATTAATCTGCCTGAAACACCTCCCCCGTTTGGCGACCCCTGAAAAGGTCGTTCATAGACGGGTATTCACCGATACGGGCTGTGACATGAGTAAGCTGCCTGCCAGTTGTTTTCGCTTTATCTCGATCTGGTGTTGAATGGGGATTTGCCATGCAATGATTCCACCTGAATGGCGGCAAGCGCTCCCATGCCGTTGCCAATATCGTCTTTCGGCCCACGAAACGAAACGGTCCCTCAACTGTTTCAGATAGGCAACGCCGGTTACGTATTGCCAAGCCATTCGGTCAAATGACCAATGTCGGGCAAGACAGCATCGGCGCAAGGCGCCAACTCGGCACGACAGGCGGGCCCGGTCAAAACCCCAACTGTCTGCATCCCTGCGGCGCGGCCTGCAACCAAATCATGCAGGCTGTCACCCACCATCACCACGCGGCTTGGATCAAGACCAAGCGCGCGCGCAAACGCCAATAAAGGGTCGGGATCTGGCTTTGCACCATAGCCACTGTCGAACCCGGCAATGAAATCAAAACAACCGACAATACCCGCGGCAGTAAGATGCGCACGCGCACCAACTTCGCTATCGTTGGTCATCACGCCAAGTTTCAAACCGCGATGCTTCAAGCCGGTTAAAAACGCGTCTAAAGGCACCACTGGAGCCAGGGGCACATCTTGTGCGCTGGCTGTGAGATAATGCTCAATTTCTCCTAAATCACGATGCGGCAACACACCCGTGATAAATTCTGCCGCCTGACGGTTGGTACAGGCAATCAGCGGGCTGTTGGGAAAGTACTTTTTTGTGGCCAGATCATAGCCGAGCGCTGAGGCAAGCGCCGCGCCCCGATCACGATCACCTTCGGCTAGCTCTTCAATAACCTGCCCGACCCATGGGCCCCATGTGTGATGAAAATCAAACAGTGTACCATCTTTGTCGAATAAGAGTGCGTCAACACGCATCCGGGTTTCCTTTTCTTGCGGCAAATGTGCGCCACTTTTTAACATTTAGGCTACGGTCCGCGGTCACGTCTATGTCCAATGCATCTGATCGCCGCCGGGTAAACAATTACGCGCCTGCAGTATGCTGGCATAGGGCAACGCATACGTATCGCAAAACTCGATAACCCAAGCGTCATCAAGTAATAAAAAATCCAGAACAGAGCCTAAAAACTCAGGGTCTCCGATTCGCTCCCGCAAATCTGTTTCATTCGCCCCTGTTGCTCCCAGAAACACCTGACAAAGCGCCTCATTGCCCACCAGCCATGTCGCGGCATTCAGAGCCAGAACCTCGGAATTTTCACTAGAAACAGTCATAACATTCCTCAATTAGAAAGGTTTTCTTAACTAAGATCAACAAAAGATGCGAGTTCAATCTATCTTGATTAAGGAGTATCTCTGCGATGTCTGGAACAGCCCTTATTGTCGATAGTGTCTCTACAAATCGCATCATCTGTAAAGCAAAATTAACTGCCGCGTTCTATCGGGTTTTCCAAGCAGAAACAGGCCGTGCTGCCTTGGAAATCGTCGCCAAAAAAAACCTGACATCGTTGTACTGAAAGATAATTTACCCGATATCACCGCAACCGCTCTGTGTCGCAAGTTGAAGAACCCTGCCATATCAGAATGGACTCCGGTGGTCATTTTCTTTCGATCCGAAACCAACAGCAGTCGAATAAAAGCTCTGCAAGCAGGTGCGGATGATGTGCTGACCCATCCCATGGGTTCCAGTTTAACTCTGGCGCGCTTGCGGAGTCTTATGCGGGTCCGCGACGCAGCCCACGAACTTAATCTGCGTGATGAAACGGCCCAAGCGTTGGGCTTTGCCGAAACCGGAGCCCGCTTCGAAAACGCTTCTCGCCAAGCGATTGTTACTATAATTTCAAATCATTATGACAATAGTAAAAAATTAATAGTGGGTTTAGATAATATAGTGGGTTTAGATAATAATGCTCCTTACAAGCTTGAACACCTCACCCCCGACGATCTGATGATCAAACGTGAAAAAGTGACACAGCCAGATGTCCATGTCATAAACCTATCAGCCCTCGACCCCGAGCGCGGGATGTCTCTGCTAACAGATCTGAAAAGTCACACAAAAACCCGCCTGGCGGCGACGGTGGTTTTGATACCTAAAGATTATCAAAATCTAGCAGCCTATGTCCTCGACATCGGCGCAAACGATGTGATGATTGAACCAATCGACACAGATGAACTCAATATCAGGCTGGTCAGACTAATTGAACGCAAACGAATAGGTGACCAGCTGCGCACGAATATTCGCAGTGGGCTTAAGGCTGCGATAACGGATCCTCTGACCGGGTTATATAACCGCCGCTATGCCATACCCCATATGGAGCGCATGTTGATGCAGGCCCAAGAAAATGGACGGAGTTGCGCAATCATGGTTGCAGATTTGGATCACCTCAAACAAATCAATGATCAATATGGTCATGCCGCAGGGGATACCGTTTTGGTTGAAGTCTCCCGGCGCTTGAACACAAATCTACGGGCAATCGATCTTGTAGCACGAATGGGCGGTGAAGAATTTTTAATCATCATGCCGGAAACCAAGCAAGGTGAAGCAGAAACCGCTGGAAAACGTCTGTGCAACCTGATCCATGACACACCGATTGAACTGGCAAACGGGAAGTGTCAGGTATCCGTTAGCATCAGTATCGGTGTGGCCTTAGGCGGTGGCAGCAACGATCCAAGGCAAAGCGCCGCCCAAGTGCTCGACCTGGCAGATCGCGCCCTTTACGGTTCAAAATCCGAAGGCCGCAACCGTGTCACCCTAACAGATCACGCGGCCTGATGGCAGCATGACTAGTCATCCAAATACTCTGGTTTGGCAGGTGTCACCTGACCAAATTTTTCTCTACGTTTCATCTGACGGGCCAAACGATCAGCATAAGCAAGCCGATCCTCACTGGACATCTCAACGATGTGATCAAGCAATAATTCCCGACCAAACCCCTGTATTTCCCTGATAGTTTCAAACTGTCCGGTTAAGTAATCCGCAAAATCTGCACGCACAAAAGGGTCCGCGGTTAAGAGAGCCAGCGCAGCCTGTCTGTCCACCATCCCCAGGCGACGCTCTGACCCCGGTCGTCGAACCACCCGTTCCATAGACTCTATAAACAGCTTGCGGTCATGGGGCTCCAGCGCCCGGATAAACGGTTGCACCAGATTGCGCGTCGAGTGCACGCGCCGGTCGCGTATTGACGGCTTGGCAATCATCAATCCAACCAGCGCCCCCACAACCAAAAGGTTGATGGCCAGCGAGATAAAGAAAACAATCCGCATCCAAAGCCTTATACTTGCCGGGTTTTTCTGCATATCAGTCATGTTTTATCCCCCTGCCGTCGACAGGGTGAACCCACCCAGTGTATCAACTGCCCAAAAGCTGTCTGTTGCATTATATCCGCTCCCCTGAAGGTAACTTTGAACCTGTTCTGCCATATAGTCCGGCGGGCTGATACCGATCCAGATTCCAGCTATGGCTGCAGTGCTCAACGCCAAAATCGCAGGCGCCCCGCCGATCAGCCATAAAAATTCTGACCAAACATTGCGCCGTTTGGATCGCCAAAGGTCTCCAGGATGCACCCTTTCCGCCCGCACGATCTCGGCGTCCTCCAATATTCTGGCTGACAAATCAGCAGACGGTTTTGGTGAGGCGCCGCGCGCGGCTGCAAAAAAATCCTCAAGCACGGAATCCACTTGGTCTTTATCGGTCATCCTCAAACCCCAATGCGTCACGTTTATCGGTCAATTGTTTACACAAGGCGCGTTTTCCACGAGCCGTTAAACTTTCGACGGCCTCCACGCTGATGCCCATAATACTGGCAATTTCAGGGTTGGCCAAACCCTCGATATTGCGCAGAATAACCGCCTGTCGTTGGCGATCTGGCAGCCTCAGTAACGCCGTCTGAAGCGCTTCTGATCGCGCTTTATCTTGCAGTGTTTGCTCTACACTGTCGGCCCCGTCGGGCGGATCGGCCACGGCATCCAACGACACAGCCCTGCTGTGATGGCGCCTCTTGCGATCAATGGACAGATTGCTCACGACCCGAAACAGCCAGGTCGTGATCTTTGCCTCGCCTGGCCGCCAGTTCGGAGCCACCTTCCACAGGCGCAACATGGCCTCTTGCGCGACGTCCTCTGCCTCATTGCGGTCGCCAAGCAAGCGGAACCCATATGCAAAAACCCGCGGGCTTAACCGATGGGTCAAAACCAAAGCTGCCTTTGGATCGCCGTTGGCAAACAGGACCAGCAACGCATCATCGCTCGCGTTTGTCAAAGAATCCAAGGGCATGATCATGGTTCCTGAACCAATAGGTAACTTTTCCGCATCGGGCAACAGCCAAGCTTAAACGTATGGGCCACACTTGGTGTAACGCACAATCAATTAAAAAAGCCGCCGCGGTGGAATTTTCCGCCCTGGCGTCGCATTTTTTCGAATTCTTCCGCCGACACCGCACCATCTTCATTCTTATCCAAGCGGGCAAACATTTTACTGCCACGTTTGCCCGAAGCCGCTTGCATTTCCTCCAAGCTGATCTTGCCATCCTTATCAATGTCCCGACGTTCAATCATTTTTGCGGATTTACGGGCGATGCGTCTTTGCATTGAGTGTATCATCTGGTTGCCCACCTCGGTTTGTGACAGAAAGCCATCTTTATCACTATCGGCATTTTTAAACCGCAGTTGAGCCGCTTTGGCCAGTTCTGCTTGGGTCAGCAACCCGTTTCCATCAGTATCAAGCTGAGCGAATATCGCGGCGTGGTCTATTGTCAGGGAATCTTTACCTTGCGAAGCTGCGACCGCGCCCTGACTTAACCCAAGGGTGAAAATTGCAGCAAGAGACGTTGTGAAAATACGATATGTCATATGAAACTCCTGTTTTATCATGTCTGGTTAAGTGACTAACCCCAAAACCCACCCTGTTGGTGCGTTTCAAACCATCATACGGAGCACATTGCGGTTTCCGTCGCCCAAGCATTATTTTTCTTGCGACATCCCGACGCAAGCAGCGATTGTGACTTTTTATTTCATCTCTTTTCCTCGACACTGCTTTGGTTGGTGTCGCGAAATGGATATGATGGAAAAGATTGAAAAGATGGAAAGAGCGACCTGGCCCGCCGTATGGAAAGGGTGGCGACGCAAATGCCCCAATTGCGGCAAAGGCCAATTGCTGAGCGGATATCTCAAGGTAGGCAAATCCTGTACCGTGTGCCGCCAAGAATTTCATCACCACAAGGCCGATGACGGCCCCGCATATTTGACGATTCTCATCGTTGGCCACCTGATGGCACCGCTTCTTCATGTAGCATTTGTCACATTTCGACCGGAACCATTGGTTTTATTTGCTTTTTTTGCCGTTGGATGTGTCGCCCTATCCCTCTACCTTCTGCCCAGACTAAAAGGGGCCATCGTCGGCTTTCAATGGGCACGGTCAATGCACGGGTTCTGAAAACGACGATCACACAGAGGGCTGTGGGATATATATGACAGATAAAACTGCGATCCGAAATGCTGCGACGGTTATTCTACTGAGAGATCGGTTAGAAAACCCTCGGGTTTTGATGGGCCAGCGTGGCGCAAAAGCCGCTTTTATGCCCAATAAATTTGTCTTTCCTGGCGGTGCGGTTGACGCAGAAGACACAAATATCGCCCTTGCAGCTGAAATCCCTCAACCGTGCCGGGCACGCTTGAGCGAAGACTGTGCCGACGATATATCCACACCGCTTTGCGTGGCCGCAATACGCGAGTTATGGGAAGAGACCGGCCTGATTTTGGGACACAAAGCCCCTTGGTCAGGCGCACCACCGGACGCGTGGCGCGACTTTGCGGCTGCCGAGTATGTGCCATCAGCCGAGAACCTGCAATTTGTATTTCGCGCCATCACGCCTCCAGGACGGCCGCGCCGCTTTGACGCCCGTTTTTTTTCCGTCGATGCCAGTCATCTTGCCAATGATATCGATGACTTTTCTGCCGCCTCAGACGAGTTATCTCATTTGCAATGGGTGCCGCTGGATAAAACCCGAGACTTTGATCTGCCGTTCATCACCGAAGTCGTTCTGGCCGAAATATCTGGCCGCCTGACACAGACCGGCGCGCCGGCTTCGGTGCCATTTTTTAAAAATAACGACGAATCCAGCGAAATGCTGCGGCTGCGGGGCTACGTACTGCCCGATTAACCGTCAGATCACCAGAATCAACCCTAGGATGCTGGCCGATAAGGCGCCTAAACCACATAATTCACGTCGGGTGATCGGTTCTTTAAAGAAAAAGACCGTCGCCAACAGGCTGAATATCAGTTCGATCTGACCCAGCGCATTCACATAAGCCACAGTCTGCAGCGTAAAAGCGGTAAACCAGCAAAATGACCCCGCCATCGAAGTCAACCCGATCCAGGCCGCAGTGCGCCGCGCGCGCCAAACCGCCAATATTTGACCAGGTTCAAACAGCCGCAGCCAAAGCGCCATTGCAAAAAGCTGCGCCGAGGTCACGCAGGCCAGCGTCACCCCTGCGCGCAAAAGCGGATCTTCGCTGGCCAGTTCCAGCGTAGCGCCACGATAGCAAACTCCTGAAATCGCGAATAGAAACCCTGATAGAACGCCTAAGCCCGACGCGCGGTTGCAAATTCTCCGCCACCAATCCCCGTCAAGCCCCGGCGTCTCGGACAGCAACAAAACCCCGATCAGACCAATCACAATCACACCAATCCCCAAAGAACTGATCGTTTCACCCAAAAGTATCCACCCGACCAGCGCAGTCTGGATCACTTCGGTTTTCTTAAAGGTAATGCCCACGGCAAAATTTCGGCTTTTAAACAGCATCACCACGCATAAAGTCGCCAATATCTGGCTCAATCCGCCCGCAAGAGCAAAAAGCCAGTACCGCAGCGTGGTGGCTGGCAACAGACTGTCAGTGGCCACACAATACAGCGCCAGAAAAACCACAACCAGCGGCGCAGAATACAAGAACCGCGCAAAGGTTGCCCCGGCTGATGACAGCGCCGAGGCGCTGAGCAGCTTTTGCAGCATAAACCGCACGGTCTGAAAAAACGCAGCGGCAATTGTAACGACAATCCAAAGCTCCATACCGCTTGATGCCTCACAGATCTTTCCGCTGCAAGCCGTTCGATGCCACCCAACACACCATTACCGGCGCATATTCAAAGATATTTCTTGCTTGCGCAGCCAAAGAAATGCCCCACTGCAAAGGTGCTACCCGGGCTTTCGCTCCAGTTGGTCACTGCCAATGCGTTCGCACTCGCGCTGACCGCCCGATTTTTGATTCCGACCAATGTTGTGCGATACCCATAAGGCGAGGCAAAGGGGATCGAGGCAATGCGCTCACACGCCGGCTCAGCCATTAGGCGTGTATATGGATGCTGGGATATTTTCTTGGGATCGGGGGCTTCTGCGATGTCTTCCGGCAGGATAGACACCAGCGTTTTCAACAGGGATTTCTTCATCTCAATATCAGACTGTTGGGGTTTCACCGGTTTGGGTGCTCCGGTGTAACTGAACTTAAAGCAGCCGCTCACGGCCACCACTGTCACGATTACCAACAGCGTTTTAAGCGCATCGCACTCTCCATATGAGCATTTGCCCCCAATTGCCTGATCTGCCGCAGATCTCGCCAAAACTGCGCCTTATCACAAATAACGACCTCACTAAGATGAGTTTATATCAAGCAGGATTTTATTCAACAGAGGGAATATCCGCGCCGATATTTTATAAGTATGCTTACGGCACGGACGCGTAACAGGCGCAGTTACTCCACCCTATCACCGCGGCTATTATCTTTGGCGTTCCGATCTTGACGCCCCCAGGTGATGCCCGACCAGACCCGCTCATAAATCACATAACAGCACAGTCCGATTAGCGTGTTGCTCACCGCCATCATTCCACCCACGGCCAGTGATCCCGTGAAAAATATACCGACAAGGCTCATGGTGAGCAGCCCAAGCGCCGCCCAAAGCACCGCTTTCACCCATGTTCTTGCAAAACTATCCATCAGACCCTCTAAAAACGACTCAAGATAGCTAGCGCCCCACAGCCGTTGTTGACAATTCTGTAAACAATCAGCGTTTGTAATATATGTTCATTTTAATTACCAAATATTGCATATAATCGACAAACGGCTACGCGCCGAGCAATTTCGGCACCGTTTGGGGCAAGCCCTGCAAAACGCGGGGATGACCCAGTCAGACTTGGCCCGTGCCACGCGCATCAACCGTTCGACCGTGTCACAATTGCTGTCGGGCACGGCCACACGCCTGCCTAACGCCCAGGTGATCGGGGCCTGTGCTGCGGCCCTCAGGGTTTCAGCCGACTGGTTGCTATCGCTGTCGGACCGGCCTGAAAGTGCCGCAGACCTTTTGGCAGATGCGTTAAGCCTGACCACCGCGGCGCGCGCCTTGATCGACGAACAGATTTTTGCCTGGCATAAAGAGGCCGAAGGTTTTAAAATTCGTCATGTTCCCGCGACCCTGCCCGATATGTTCAAAACTCCCGAGATGCTTGAATGGGAATACACCCCGCATCTGGGCCGCACCAGCCAACAGGCGATCAACGCCTCAAACGACCGTTTAACATGGATGCGGCGCTCGGCATCGGATTATGAAATTGCTCTGCCAGTTTATGAGTTGGTCAGCTTTGTCCGCGCCGAAGGCTATTACCGCGGGATCCCGCACCAATTGCGGGTCGCGCAAATCGATCATTTTGTGAAGTTATGCGAGCAGTTTTACCCACGGGTCCGCATCTATCTGTTCGATTCCAGAATGCTGTATTCTGCACCGCTGACCATTTTCGGCCCACTGCTCAGCGTGCTGTATGTCGGTACGCAAAATGTGGCCTTTCGCGACCGCGACCGGATCCAAGTTTTTACCAAGCATTTCGACACATTGGTCACACAGGCAACCGTCAGCGCCCGAGATCTGAGCGCGCATCTGCAACAGTTGCGACAGCAGATTGTCTGACCCCTAAGGGGCAAAAGAATTCTAAATCACAGATTTCGGCGGCATAGGTCCAGACGCAGCACCAGCAAAAAGCATCGAAAGATCAACTGCGCGCGCGGTTTGGCCGCGTCACGGGGATAACCGTCAGGGCTTTAAGATGACCTTAGGCGCTTCGACCTGCCCGTTGCGAATATCTTCAAACGCCCGCGAACCAGCCTCAAGCGGACGGGTCTCATACCAGTCCAGCGTCCCAAGTTGGCCCTTGAACATCGCCTGTGCGGTGGCGCGGAAATCCGCTGCGGTATAGGTATAGGTGCCGATAAAGCTGATTTCCTGCAGCGTCAGCCGCCGCACATCCAACCCGCCCTCGGCAGACCCCAACCCGATATGCATGATCACTCCACCGGGGCGGGTAACCGCGCAGGCTGTGGCACGGGTTTGCGCAAACCCAACCCCGTCTATTACCAGATCAAAGGCCGCGTCGCTATTCAGCGAAGCGGGATCTACCACGGCAAGGTCAGTGTGTTGCAACAGATAGTCCCGGCGAATTTTATTGGGTTCAGACACTGTGATTTCGGCGGCACCGGCCGCGCGCAGTGACAGGGCGGCACCAACACCTATGGCCCCGCCGCCAATCACCAGACACTGCGCAGCGGACAGCGTGCGATCCAACGCCTCTTGCGCCAGCCGTACCGCATGCCAGCCACAGGCAATGGGTTCGGCAAGACTGGCCTTTTCTAGTGAAAACTCATCGGGAACCGTGACGATATTTGCTTCAGGGAGCGCCACATGCTGGGCAAACCCACCCTCGCGCGGGGGCATGGATATGATTTGGCGGTCCAGACACAGATTATCACGCCCCTCGCTACAGGCCCGGCAATGGCCACAAGCCGCCAGCGGATTTAGCGTCACCCGCAGACCGTCCGAGGCCCCGCCAATAACAACGCCTGCCGCCTCGTGGCCCAGAATAAGCGGTGCGGGACGACGCGCATCATGGCCCAAAAACGCATGCATATCCGAGCCACAAATCCCAACACTGTCAATTTTGACCAACACCTGACCATTGCCAGCCACGGGATCCTGCACATCCTTAAAGCTCAGCGTCTCAACGCCGGTGTAAACCAATGCTTTCATTTTGCTGTGTATCCCCCATCAACAGATAGTATTTGCCCAGTGACATAGGCAGAGGCGTCTGAACAAAGAAATTGGAGTGGGCCAGCCAAATCTTCGACATCGCCGTTTCGCCCGATACAGGTCTGTGCCGCGTTGCGGGCCGAGCGTTCAGAATCGTCGAACACCGCAGCCGTCAATTCAGTCTTGAAAAACCCTGGCGCAATGGCATTCGCGTTAATACCAAAGGGCGACCACGCCTCAGCCATAGCCCGGGTCATTTGCGCCACCCCAGCCTTGCTGGCACCGTAGGCAATACCGCCGGGAAAGGCTCGAAACGTCTGTAATGAGGCAAAGTTGATGATCCGCCCCCAGCCTTTGTCTTGCATCGCTCCGGCAAAGCTCTGTGCCAAAAAAAACGGCGCCGTCAGATTGAGATCCAGCGTGACCGCCCAGCCTTGCGGCGTCACCTCACCGGCGGATTGGCGGGTGTTGATCCCGGCCGCATTGATCAAGATATCAGGTGGACCGAAAGCCGCGCACACCTGACGGGCCACCTCCGGCACGGTGGCGGTATCAGACAGATCAGCCACCACCGCCGCAGTGCGCCCTCCACTGGCTTGCTGCCACTGCTGCAGCCGGTCGCCGCGCCGCGCCACCCCGACAACAGCCACGCCAGATTGGACCAGAAACCGCGCTGCATATTCACCAAGTCCGGCGCTGGCACCGGTCACACAGGCGGTCTTTCCGCTTAGATCAAACAAGCTATTTATCACGACATCACCCTTGCGCTGTCAGATCAAACTCTTCGTCGGGAAAATACTTGTGTAAACGAATATCTGCCGAGCGCGCATGGGCTTCCATCCCTTCGAGCCGCGAAATCCGGGCGGTGACTTCGGCCACGGATTTTGACGCCTCTCGGGTTGATTTTTGCCATGTCACAATCTTCATGTACTTATGTACCGACAAGCCACCCGTGTAATTGGCTGCGCTCGAGGTAGGCAGCACGTGGTTAGTGCCCGATGCCTTGTCGCCAAAGGCCACGGTGGTTTCCTCGCCCAGAAACAACGAACCGTAGCATTGCAATTGATCGAGCCACCACGGCAAATCCAACGCCTGCACGGTCAAATGTTCAGGGGCATAGTCATCCGAGGTTGCCACCATTTCCTCACGGTTTTCGCACAGAATAACCTCGCCATAATCGCGCCATGCGGCCTCGGCATTTTGCCGGTTCAACTCGGGCAGATCAGCAATCAAGCCGTCCATAAGCCCGATGACGTTCTCGGCCAAGGAACGATCGTCTGTGACAAGCCACACCGGTGAGTTGTAGCCGTGTTCGGCTTGTCCAACCAAGTCAGTTGCCACCACCAAAGGGTCGGCCGTGGCATCCGCCAGAACCAGACTGTCGGTGGGACCGGCCACCATATCAATGCCCACTCGGCCAAACAGGATCCGCTTGGCCTCGGCCACGAACTGATTGCCGGGACCAACAAGAATATCCGCTTTCGGCAAGCCAAACAGACCAAACGTCATCGCGGCAATCCCCTGCACCCCACCGAGCGCCAAAATTCGGTCTGCACCGGCGATATGCGCCGCATAGACAATCGCCGGGGCAATCCCCACTTCGGGCCGTGGCGGCGAACAGGCGACGATGTTTTTACAGCCTGCCACTTTTGCAGTTGTGACGGTCATAATCGCCGAGGCAATATGCGAATAGCGGCCCCCGGGGACATAGCAGCCTGCCGCCCGAACAGGGATACTTTTCTGGCCGGCAATCAAACCCGGAATTACCTCATATTCTATATCGGCCAGAGTGGCTTTCTGAGCTTGTGCAAAGCGTTTGACGTTGTCGTGCGCAAAGCGAATATCGGCCTTGAGCCGTTCAGGAACGAGCGCACATGCCGCCTCAATTTCTGACTTTGTAAGCTCGATATTGCCGTCGTAATTGTCAAACTTACGCGCATATTTCAACGCCGCCTCATCGCCGCCCTGCTCAATCTCATCCAGGATATTTTGAACAATCTCGTTCACATCACTTGCGTCGCTCTTTGAGGTCTTCGGTGCTTTTTTAAGGTATTGCAGCGGCATTTTAGTCTCCTATTCACAGTCTTTATCGGATCGGCGCACGCATCGTGCCCCCGTCACGTCATTTGCATTCAAAGGACCGGTGAGGGTGGCAAAAGCGCCATCGCCAAACGATCCCAAAGTTTAGTGTGTTACCCCATAGGTATCGACAGAGAGCCACATGGCAGTCTGTGGAAAGTTGAAGGTCAGATACACCCCGGCAAATTGGATCACCATGAGTTGCACCACTTCCGGATAGATATCCCTGAGACCCCAACAAGCAGGAACTCGGGCAGCGTCATATGCCTCCCAACCCGACAAGCGGCGCAAAAGACGCCCAACCATCGATTAGCAATTCGAAAGAAAGATAAATCAAAAACACCAGTCCAGCCCAACATAGCCAGGGATATTTGGTCATAACTTTCATGATAACCGTAGCGAAAAAGGCCATAAATACAATTGCCAGAGCCAATCCGAAGACCAACAAGCCTGTGTCCTCGCGGGCAATCGCAGCCACGGCAAAGACATTATCAATGGACATCGAAACATCGGCGATTGTGATCGTTACCAAAGCGCTCCAAAGTGTCTTTCCCGCCGCATTATCATCCTCTTCCAACCCCTCGACCGCCTCCTCATCCTCGTGTTGCTGCTCGCGAATTTCCAGAAAAAACCGCCAGCAAACCCACGACAACAACAGACCACCAATAAACAAGATACCCGGAATACTGATCAGGTAGCTGGCGATTACGGCAAAGAAAATGCGCAGCCCTGCCGCCATCGCCATGCCCCAGAAAATGGCCTTCTTGCGCAGTTCCGGAGACAGCCCTGCCGCCGCCATGCCGATCACCAGTGCATTGTCACCCGACAAGATGATATCGGCAAAGACGATCTGTACGATATCCCAAAAATATTCCATTATAACACTGCATCCTCTAAAATCATATCTGAGACTTTCTCGCCGATCATTATCGACGGCGCATTGGTATTGCCAGAGGTGATCACCGGCATGATAGACGCATCCGCCACCCGCAGGCCTTGCAGACCGTGCACCCGCAGGCGATGATCGACCACAGCCATAGGATCACTACCCATTTTACAGGTTCCCGTGGGGTGGTAGATTGTAACCGCCGTGTTGCGTGCCCAGTTTAAAGTCGCATCATAATCATCCATCCCCACCTCGTGACCGGGTTGATACTCTTCGGTGACATGCGCCTTCAGCGGTTCAAATTGCGCTATCTTGCGCGCAATCTGGATACCCTTGACGATGGTGTTCTGGTCCGTTTCCGTGGCCAGATAGTTCGGGTGAATCTCAGGATGATCATCGGCGTTAGCAGAAACCAATTTCAGATGTCCCACACTTTCAGGGCGCAGTTGCAACACCGACGCGGTAAAGGCCGAAAATGCATGCGGGCCCTCAATCGCATTATCTGCGCTGAAGGGTTGGATATGAAATTGAATATCGGGTGTTTCCAGCCGATCGTCAGTTTTTAAAAACCCGGTGCCAAGACTGGCGGCCATGGTCATTGGCCCGGTTTGGCGCAGCAAATACTGCAAACCAATCATCGCCTGTTTAAAATAATTGTTGGTTTCGATATTGATTGTCGACAGATCTGTTTTAAAGATGGGACGGGCCTGCAAATGGTCTTGCAGATTTTTTCCCACGCCTGGCAGATGCTTTTGTGACGTAATACCAACCTCACCAAGCTCGCCCGAATCCCCGATCCCCGACAACATTAATATCTGCGGCGATCCGATGGCACCCGCCGATAAGATGACTTCCCGCGCCGCGTTCAGATGCACCGGCTGGCCTTTGTGCTTGGCATTGACACCCGTGACACGGCCGTTTTCGATGACCAGTTTTTCCACCTGCATATGCGTAAAGATCGTCAGGTTTGCACGCCCTCGGGCCGGATTGAGATACGCCACAGCCGAGCTGCATCGCTTGCCCTTGTTCAACGTCAGTTGGAAATAGCCAACGCCCTCTTGGTCAGCACCGTTATAATCTGCAGTTTCGCGGTACCCCGCTGCTACCGCCGCTGAAATCCATTTATCGACAATGTCTCGCTTTAACCCTGTCGGAGAGACCGCCAATGGGCCATCGTCACCGCGCATGTCAGGGTCTGAGGTTTCGCCTTTCCAGGTTTCGGAGCGTTTGAAATATGGCAGCACATCATCCCAGCCCCACCCGGCGTTGCCCAGCTGCTGCCAATGATTGAAATCAAGGGGTTGTCCACGCACATACAAAAGCCCATTGATCGAACTTGACCCGCCAAGCACCCTGCCCCGTGGCCATGGGATTGCACGGCCATTCAGACCAGGATCTTTCTGCGCAACGTAGCGCCAGTCGGTTTTTGGGTTGCCCATTGTTTTGAAATATCCAACAGGGACATGAATCCAAGGGTTGCTGTCGCGTCCCCCCGCTTCAAGTACCGCCACCCGATAGCGGCCGTTTTCGCTCAGACGGTTCGCGACCGCACATCCAGCAGATCCAGCGCCAATTATGATATAATCAAAGTCCAAAAATCCCCCATTTATTATTTAATGAGATTATTTTTCCCATTTATTAGCAGATGAATGCGTATAACCTCAAAAAGACGATTCTGGCAATGGGAAGAATCCGCAGACTGAAGAAAATTCATCCCCCCACGATTTCAAGGCTGCCAATGGACTTAAATGTCCCCGGCGAAAGCGGCCTGGCATTGACGGTGACATGACGGTGACAGAGTCCAATCTACACCTGCAACTGCTGAATCAAACGGTCCAACGGCTGGTCAGAAGCAACTCGCAAGCCCACTTTTAAAGCCAAATTTTCTTCACCAAAGATTGACAAATCCCAATCTCGGGTCGAACTATTTAACAGCCACACAGGAGGCCATTGTCGTCCACACCCACCTGTCTTTTACTGACAAAAATATAAGCTTAAACCGATTACTATATCTGGTTCGAGTTCAATCCACTGGCTAGGAGTTGCGATTTACTAAATTTGATTAAAAGCTGTTGAGTGAAACAGCTTGATTGATCACGGCCTGTTTGATGAGGTGTACTGATCATCTACGTCTTCAAAGGACGAAAATTTCAGAGAAGTGCTTTGATTGCCACTGTCGAACAGCGTCTATTGTACATTCTCCAAAACCTGGCAAGCCAATGTTTTCATCTGGGAACACGCACCAAAAGGCCAAACGCTAGCGCCGCAAATGCGCCATGGCTGTGACTGCACAACAATGACCGCATCACCAGCTAGATAGCGACCAAAAGACCCCCCAAGCCAAACGGCGCTTTGGTCGGCTTGCTTGGCAAACCAACCAAAGCTATGGATTCCAGATCATAATGCCTTGCTATTGGCCAAAGACTTGGTTTGGCATCCAAAGAACAATCTGTGGGAAGATGAAGATTAATGTTAATCCGATAAGCTGGATCAACATGAACTGCATCATACCCAAGTAGATATCTTTAAGATCCCAGTCCGGCACAACACCCTTCAGGAAGTACGCCGACAAGGCCACAGGAGGTGACAACCACGCCGTTTGCAGGTTCACCGCAACAAGAATGCCGAACCAAACCATGAGGTCGTACCGGTTCAAGCCATGGATATCCAAAGCCACAACAGTTGGCAGAAGCACCGGCACAACGATTAACACGATCGGCACCCATTCTAGCGGCCAGCCAAGAACAAAGATCAGCGCCATCACCATTAACAGGATCAAATAGGGTGACATATCCAGCCCTAAAAGCATCTCTGTCATCATCTTGGGGGTACCAAGATTTGAGAATTCCGCTCCAAAAAAGTTTGAGGCAGCCACAAGGAACATGATCAATACGGTAATTTCCAAGGCTTTGATCAAGCTTTCAAAGAATCCAGACATCGTAAATTTGCGATACCCAATAGACAAAAGGATCGAGCCAAATGCGCCCATTGCAGCAGCTTCCGCAGGTGTAGCAAAACCCAATAGAATGGACCCCAAAGCAAATGAGATCAAAATGGTGGGCGGCATGAGGCCGGCAAAGAATTCATCCCAAAGATTTGAGAATTCAAAACGGCTCTCTGCATCGCTCCGGTAAATGGGCATGGCCAAGACCCCCAACAGGATCATAAAGGCAAACAAAACCACCGAAACAATTGGAAAGCCCCCCGCCCAATTCGCCACGACCATGTATCCATGGAACAAAATTGCAAGAGGAACAGCAACGCGCAAAGCCATTAAATTGCGATAGGAGCGATAGGCCAACAGCAAAACACCCCCCATCACGATCAATCCGCCAAATGGCAAAACGCCGCCAAAATTTCCGCCAATACCAAGACCGAAGACCCGGCAAATGGTAAGGACCCCCAGAGCTATGAGAGCAACTTCGGCACCATAGAAATCAGACGTTTTCGGTTGGTCTTCATCTGATAGAACAGGTCCAAGCTCTGGGTTCAACCAACACCGTCCCAAAGTGTAGACAAGGTACAATGTTGCAAGAAGCGCCCCTGGGATAAACGCCCCGCGGAACAGATCCAGAGTAGACACTTCCAAGACGGGGCCCATCACGATCAACATGATCGATGGTGGGATCAAAATACCCAGCGTACCACCCGCTGTGATCGTACCGGCAGCAAGTTGAACATTATAGCCCGAGCGGTTCATTGTTGCCCCTGCCATAATACCCAACAACGTCACAGAGGCTCCCACGATACCCGTGGCTGCCGCAAAAATGGTGGCGACGATTAATACGGCTATATAAAGTGCACCACGCACACGGGACATGATCATCTGGATAGACGAGAATAAACGTTCCATAAGGCCCGCTGCCTCCATGACGATACCCATCAGGATAAAAAGAGGCACCGCCATGAGTTGGTCGTTCAGCATTGTCGAATTGGTGTTCAGCGTCATCAAAAGCGTTGTGAGTTTGAAGTTGGATCCCCAAATACCGAACACAAAGGCCAAAAATATCAAGGTGAACGAAATTGGAAAGCCGATAAAAATCACAAAGATCATTGCGGCCAGCATAATCAAACCAATCGTGGGTTTGGAGAGGTTCGGACGTGCTGACATGATGTCATTAAACCATTCACCACCCGGCGTCACACCCGGATAAAACACGGCCATGACCACCCAAAGTAAGGCGATAAAATACACGGGCAGCACCCTGACGAAATAGCGTTCACGCTCTTTGCCCATTTTATGAAAGGCGCGGAAAAGCTCTGGAAAACCTTGCAGCAAAAGCAACAAGCCGCCAATCGGCATTGCCAACCGCGCAGGCCACAATAGCGGCTCCCACGGGCTATCAAAAGCGGTCTCGCCTGTCCTGTAGGCAATTTCCCAATACTGGACAGCAATGATCGTAAAAAACAGCATAGAAGGTATGAAAAACGCCATGTAGAGCGCCGCATCAACCGTTGCCTGTGTTTTGTTGGACCAGCTGCGATACAAAAAATCTGCGCGGATGTGCACGCCGCGCATCAGGCCATAGCCAGCAGCCCCCATAAATAAAACGCCTGCAATCATCCGGCTGATGTCGTAGGCAAACATCGTCGGTCCAAGACCCAAGGCGCGGGCGGTATCATCCCAACCATACCCTGCCATGATACCAAAGGCGTTTCGGGAAAACACTTCGATCACCACGACGCCGATCAAAGGAACCATCAAAAGACACAAGATTTTACCTGCCCAGTCATTGATCAAATCAATCCACCCAGTGATCGGGCGTTGCCACGGCGTCATATCTTTAGGTGTTTCCCCCGGTTTTTCTGTCCGCCGCTCGGCGATCAATTCGTCCGCGATTTCCAAGTCGCCGGGTACAACCTCTTCAGCCATGCCCCGTTCTCCCTTCCTGTAATATCCCCATATGAAAGGGAGCTTTCTTTCTTAGGAAAAAGCCTAATGCTCTTGCCAAAAATAGATGATAAACAAACAGATGCTTGGGGCCCCGAAGGGCCCCGCACATTGTCATCAGAACATTACTTCAAAGTGTCAGCGTGGGCTTTACCCAAGCTCGCGTTTGACGCCTGCGCACCGGCCCAGAATGGAACTGCGATGTCAGCAAAGTCTTTTTGTGACTGCCATACTTCTGCAAAGAACTCATTGTCGTCGGACGCTGCTTGAAGAAGCTTTTTCGCCGCTGCCATGTATTCTGTGAAATAGTCTGCAGGGGTATCTTCCAAGATAACACCGTGGTTCTCGGTCAAATCCTTCAGCGCTTTGCCGTTTTCATAGATACGGTAAGACATCGACTTGGACAAAGAAGCGTTTGCTGCAACTTCTATGGCTTTCTGTTCCGTTGCTGTTAAACCTGCGTATACATCGCCATTGATGTAGAGGTCGGCATTCACAACAACCTGATGCAAACCCTGAAGGTAGTAGTGCTTAAGTACCTTTTGGAAACCAAAAACTGAATCCGGCTTCGGGCAGCACCATTCAGCCGCATCGATCGCACCTTTTTCAAGCGCAGGAAGAATGTCACCACCCCCCATAGCAACAGCGGCAACGCCAATGTCATTATACGCAGCACCAACCATGCCTGGAGGTGCGCGGAAGCGTAGTTTACGGAAATCATCCATAGAAGCGATTGGCTCTGGGAACCATCCCAATGCCTCTGGGCCAACTGGCTGCAGCATAAAGCCTTTTA
>ERZ802824.553-NODE-553-length-20962-cov-19.7534_pt1 | contig 20962 bp, 23 predicted proteins | sample MGYA00345650_ERZ802824 | MGnify/ENA primary metagenome ERZ802824 (study PRJEB30503, sample SAMEA104212361) | marine metagenome | biome: Westerlies Biome; feature: [SRF] surface water layer (ENVO:00010504) within the epipelagic zone...; material: water... | reverse complement strand
TTTAAAAAATAAATTAATATAATTTTAATTTAGAAATTCTAATTCTTTAATAGTAATGTCCGCTGAATGATTTCGGCCAAAAGCTACAATACCTACTGAAGTAATTTTCTTTGGATTTATTTTACTAGTCATTAACATGCCAGACTTTTCAAATTTATCTATTGGTAAAATAAATTCATTAAAACTTTCTACAGGGGTAAACTCAGCTTTATAGTACTGCCAAGGTAATTTGGTTCCAGTTGTTCTTAAGAAAATATAATATTTTTGACTATTGCCTTTTGCAACTAATCGGATGGAGTTAGAGTCTTCTAATTTAAAGTCATTTAAATTTCTTCTTATCTGAATAAATCCTCCATTATTTTCTGTAGTTACGTTACCTGATAAAATTGCAACTGCTTCACCATCAATTATTTTAAATTCGACATTACCCGATGAAATACCACCCATTACATTGTCCCCAATATAACGCCATTGACTTGGATCTTGAAAGTTATCCTTAAACATAGTTTCTGCAAAATTATTACTCGAGATAGTAACAAAATATAAAAGCAGTAGGGATATTCGTAAAAATTTGGTTGTTTTCATATTTATTAATTAAATTATAGACTTAATTAATCATAAATTGATATAAAAACTATTTATTTTCAACTACTTCAACAGAAAGTCTAGCATTTTAGATTATTTAGTAATATAACACGCACAATGAAAAAATGGACTAAAGATAGCTGGAGAGCATACCCTGCAAAGCATATACCAGAGTATCCTGATACTACTGAGCTTGCTAAAGTGGAGTCTAACTTATCAAAATATCCACCGATTGTATTTGCAGGTGAGGCAAGAGAATTAAAAAGAAATCTTGCTAAAGTTGTTGATCGTAAAGCATTTCTATTACAGGGTGGTGATTGTGCTGAAAGTTTTAAAGACTTCAATGCAGATTATATAAGAGATTCATTTAAAGTATTATTACAAATGTCTGTTATTTTAACTGCAGCCGGTAACTTACCAGTTGTAAAAGTTGGAAGAATGGCTGGACAATTTGCAAAACCAAGAAGTGCACCAACTGAAGTAATCGATGGCATAGAGTTGGACAGTTACAAAGGTGATATCATCAACGGTATGGGCTTTACTGCAGAAGATCGAACTCCAGATCCAGATCGAATGATAAGAGCTTATACACAAGCCGCAGCTTCACTTAATTTGTTGAGAGCTTTTGCTAAGGGAGGTTTTTCAGATTTAAATAAGGTTCATTCTTGGAATTTAGGTTTTGTTCAAGATAGTGCGCAAGGTGAAAAGTATAAAATGATTGCAGATAAAATCTCTGACACTTTAGGTTTTATGGAAGCGATTGGTATATCTTCAAAGACTTCACGTCGTCTTCGTAATGTTGATTTCTATACCAGTCATGAAGCTTTGTTATTGCCTTATGAAGAGGCCTTAACCAGAGTCGATAGTACTACTGGAGAAACTTATAATACTGCGGCACATATGGTTTGGATTGGTGACCGTACACGCCAACCTGATGGTGCACATGTAGAGTTTTGTCGTGGTATTCAAAATCCAATAGGCATTAAGTGTGGTCCATCTTTATCCACTGATGATCTGAAAAAATTATTAGATATTCTTAATCCTGAGAATGAAGCGGGACGAATTACTTTAATCTGTAGATTTGGTGCAGAGGAGGTTAATAGCGGCTTACCTAAACTTCTTAAGCCTTTCCAAAACTCTGGCCATAATCTTGTATGGTCATGCGATCCTATGCACGGCAATACTGTGAAAGCATCATCTGGCTATAAAACTAGAGCTTTTGAAAATGTATTGAAAGAGGTTAACTCTTTCTTTGATATACATCATGACATGGGTATGTATCCCGGCGCTGTGCACTTAGAAATGACTGGACAAAATGTTACTGAGTGCATTGGTGGAGCCCAGGCTATAAAAGATGCAGATCTTTCAGCAAGATACCATACCCATTGCGACCCTAGGTTGAATGCAAGTCAAGCAATTGAACTTGCTTTTTTGATATCTGATAAGCTAAAAGAGTCAGAAAATCCTGATAATCAAAAAATTACGATTGCATCCTAATTACAACTCATTTAACAAGTTGTAGTATCGAAAAATGGCAGAGAAATTAAGTATATTATTGGCGCAAACCAACCCTATAGTTGGTAATATTGAATACAATAGAGATCTAGTTCTAGATACTATTGATAAAAATAAGAGTGCTGATTTAATCGTATTTTCTGAGCTTGTATTAAGTGGCTATCCACCAGAAGATTTAGTATTAAAATCTGCTTTTCAAAATAAAGTGTGTGACGCATTTCATGAAATCATGGACGCATCCGTGCATAGTAATTCTTACATTGTGATTGGAAGACCTTGGAAAGAAAATGAGCAACTTTATAATGCTGCAATTGTTTTGTATAAGGGCAAAGTTTTTCACCGCCATTTAAAAAATGCATTACCGAATTATGGAGTGTTTGATGAAAAAAGAATATTTGCGGCAGGAAATGAAAATAGTTTCTTTGAAATAAAAGGAAATAAAATCGGATTATTTATTTGTGAGGAAATTTGGGACTCAGATACTTATAGTAGGATAGAAGGAGAATATTGTGATCTAGTAATTACAGTAAATGCTTCTCCATACGAGCAACAAAAAATAAAAAAGCGCGAAGATCTAGCTATGCTATTATCGAAAAAAATTGATGCACCAGTCGTATATGTTAATCAAGTAGGTGGACAAGATGAGATTGTCTTTGATGGAAGTTCATTTATAGCCGATGCTTCCAATATATTAAGAAAGTTACCTGCATGTGAAAGCATAACTGATTTAGTATACTTTGATAAAGCAACTAAAGAGTTCTCATTTGATGATAGAAATTTTAATGAAAAAAGCCCTGAAGAAATTTTATATTCAAATTTAGTATTAGGCTTGAGAGACTATGTTGAAAAAAATAATTTTCCTGGAGTAGTTATTGGTATTTCGGGTGGAATTGACAGTGCTTTTAGCGCATGTGTTGCAGTGGATGCGTTAGGAAGTGACAAAGTGAAGGGGATTATGATGCCTTCTAAATATACTAGCGACGATAGTATAAATGATGCAACGTTATTAGGAAAAAATCTTAATATAGAAATGATTTCACTTTCAATCGAGGAAGCTGCCCTGGCATACGAGTCGACTTTAAAAGACGTATTTAAAGGTACGCAACAGGATATTACTGAAGAGAATATTCAATCAAGAATTAGAGGAATGTTGCTAATGGCATATTCAAATAAATTTGGTTTTATGGTTATGACTAACGGCAATAAATCAGAAGTATCAGTTGGTTATTCGACTCTTTATGGAGATATGTGTGGTGGTTTTTCTGTAATAAAAGATCTTTATAAAGTGGATGTTTATAGGCTTTCAGAATGGAGAAACTTAAATTTCCCAGCTATTTCATTACATCACGTAAAAGATATTGTTCCTAAAAATATAATTACAAAAGCTCCAACAGCCGAACTTAAGCCAAATCAGAAAGATGCAGATAGTCTGCCGCCTTATGATATTTTAGACAAAATTCTTTACGAATTAGTTGAAAAAGAAAGTTCAATTACTGATATAGTAAATTTAGGTTTTGACGAGGATACTGTTATCAAAGTTCAAGGATTGCTCTATAATTCCGAATATAAACGTAGGCAATCGGCACCAGGTGTGAAAGTTTCAGAGAGAAATTTTGGTCTTGATAGAAGATACCCTATAACCAATCGCTTCCGCGATACTAAAAGGTAATGCTATGACTGTAATCACAAGATTTGCTCCTAGCCCAACTGGCTTAATTCATTTAGGAAACATCCGAACTGCTCTTATTAATTGGTTATTTGCAAGAGTTAATAATGGTAAATTCATTTTAAGAATTGATGATACGGATGCAGAAAGATCAACCAAAGAATATGCTGATAAGATCAAGCATGATCTTAAATGGCTAGGTATTAACTATGATGAAACTTTTGATCAATCTTCAAGATTTGAAGTTTATGCTAAAAGATTCCAACAGTTAAAAGATAGTGGAAGAGTTTATGCCTGCTACGAAACATCTGAGGAATTAGATCGAAAAAGAAAATTACTCAGTGCCGCTGGTGGTAAACAAGTCTACGATCGATCAGCTTTAAAGCTAACAGATAAACAAAAAAAAGATTATGAATCTGAAGGAAGAAAACCACATTGGCGATTTTTAATGAATTCTGAAAGAATAGAATGGAATGATTTACTCAAAGGTAAGATTAGTATTGATTTAACAAGCTTATCAGATCCAGTTTTAATAAGAGCAGATGGTGTTCCTTTGTATACTTTTACTTCAGCGGTAGATGATATAGATTATAAAGTAACCAATGTAATAAGGGGTGACGATCATACTTCTAATACAGCAGTACAAATTGAGTTAATAAATGCGTTGGATGAATGTGACATAACTTTTGCACATCATGCACTTTTACAAGCTTCAACTGGTAACAAGTTGTCAAAGCGCGATGGAGTAATATCTATTGAAAGCTTTCGAGAGCAAAATATGGAGCCACTAGCAATTCTTAGTCTGCTAGCCACTATCGGAACCTCAAATTCAATCGAGTTAAAAAAAGATATAAAACAAATCATAGATGAATTTAAGATTGAGACAATTTCGACCTCACCAGGAAGAATTGAAACTGATCTATTAAATGCTCTTAACAAAAAACTTGTTCAGTCGCTAAATTTTATTGATATAAAAGACCGTTTAGCAAGTGTGGATAGCAGAATTGATGAATTATTTTGGAATTCTGTGAAAGGGAATTTATCTACAGTTGAAGATATTAAAAATTGGGCCGATATTGTTTTCAATGAAGATAAAATCGATGTGGAAGATAAAGAATTTGTTAAACAAGCATTAAGTGTAATCCCAGCAGAGCCATGGGATGAAAATACTTGGGAGTCATGGACAGCCGAAATAAAAGAACTCACGGGAAGAAAGGGTAAAGAACTATTTTTACCTTTGCGAGAAGCTTTTACAGGAATGAAGCATGGACCTGAAATGAAGCAGCTGATTCAATTATTAGGTAGAGAAAAAATACTCAATAGAGTCAATATCTAAATGGATTATCAATTTTACGATACATATTCTAATTCTAAAAAAATATTTTCACCCTTAGATCCAACTAATGTTCGTATGTATGTCTGTGGACCTACAGTTTATGATTACGCCCATGTAGGTAATGCAAGGCCAGTGATTGTTTTTGATATTGTTTATCGAATGTTAAAGTTCAAGTATGGCGAAGATCATGTAACGTACGTTAGAAATATTACTGATGTTGATGATAAAATTATTGAGGCTTCAAATACCTTAAATGAAGATATTGCCTCATTAACAAAACGAACCATTGAATATTTTCATGATGATGCAGAATATGTTGGCGCTTTAACACCAACTTATGAGCCTAAGGCTACAGATCACATCTCTGAAATGATCAGTATTATCGAAAAGCTAATTAAAAAAAACCATGCCTATGAGTCAGATGGAAATGTATTGTTTGCAGTTGATACATTTGAAAATTATGGACAATTATCAGGTAAGTCACTTGAAGATTTAATTGCTGGATCAAGAGTAGAAGTAGCAGATTATAAAAAGAATTCAGCTGATTTTATACTATGGAAACCATCAAAAGAAAATGAACCTGGTTGGGATAGTCCTTGGGGAAAAGGGCGACCTGGATGGCACATTGAATGCTCAGCAATGAGTGAAAAGTATCTTGGGCAAATGTTTGATATTCATGGTGGGGGACAAGATTTAACATTCCCACATCACGAAAATGAAATTGCACAAAGTGAAAGTTGTAATGATAAGAAATTTGCTAACTTTTGGATGCATAATGGGTTTTTGTCTATTGAGGGTGAAAAGATGTCCAAGTCTCTTGGTAATTATATTACTATAAATGAACTTAAAAATAGATATCAAGGTGACGTGATTAGACTCAATATGTTACTAACACATTATCGACAACCATTAAATTGGACTGAGAAGGGCTTAAAAGAGTCAAAAAAAACTCTTGATAAATGGTATAAAATTATTGAAACGAATAACCAAAACCTGCAACAAGATCACGAAAACATATCTAAAAAAATGATGGGTGCTTTAGCGGATGATGTAAATACCCCTTTAGCTATTTCAGAACTTCATCAACTTTATAAGGCCGCGAATGATGGCGATAATAAAGCTTTAAATGCTTTCTACAACTCGTGTAAGTTTTTAGGAATTCTAAACTCTAGTTATAATGATTGGAATACATGGCAGCCTAGTGATACTAATTTGGATGAGAACCTTATTAATGAACTCATCGCTAAACGTAATCAAGCACGAAACAGTAAAGATTTTTCTGAGGCGGATAGAATTAGAGATGAACTATTAAATTTGGGTGTTATACTTCAAGATAAAGATGGCAAAACAACTTGGAAGTTAAAATAATGAGTAAAGAAAGATTATATATTTTTGATACTACTCTAAGAGATGGAGCACAGACACATGGAGTTGATTTTAATGTCGATGAAAAGAAAATCATTGCTAATAAATTGGATAACCTTGGTGTTGATTATGTTGAAGGAGGATGGCCAGGTGCCAATGCTACCGACACAACTTTTTTTAATGAAAAGTTAGATTTTAAAAATGCCTCCTTTACTGCTTTTGGTATGACTAAAAAAGCAGGAAGAAGTGCTGAAAATGACCCAGGTCTTGCCTCACTAATAAATACCAACGCAACCTCTGTGTGTGTAGTTGGAAAAAGTTGGGATTTTCATGTTGAGCTAGCTCTTGAAATTAAACTTGAGGAAAATTTAGAGAATATTAGACAGTCAATAGAATTTATTGTTAAGAACAATAAAGAAGCCCATTTTGATGCAGAGCATTTTTTTGATGGATTTAAAGCTAATAAAGAATATGCATTAAAATGTTTGCAAGCAGCGGTAGATGGTGGAGCACGATGGATCATCTTATGCGATACCAATGGTGGCACCCTTCCACATGAAGTTGCTGAAATAGTTAGTGAAGTCACTAAAGTTATTCCAGGTAGTAAGCTTGGTATTCATGCGCATAATGATACCGGTAATGCGGTAGCTAATTCTCTTACTGCAATACATGCTGGAGTGAGGCAAGTTCAAGGAACAATCAATGGTTTAGGTGAACGATGTGGTAATGCAAATTTAGTTACTATTATACCAACACTACTTCTCAAACCCTATTTTAAAGATAATTTTGAATTAACTATCTCAGTTGAAAATTTAAAATCACTTACTGATTTATCGCGATTACAAGATGAAATTCTTAATCGATCTTCAAATAGAAGTGCACCTTACGTTGGTGCATCTGCATTTGCACATAAAGGTGGTTTACATGCATCTGCAGTTAATAAAGATCCAAAAACCTATGAACATATTGAGCCAGATATAGTAGGCAATCAAAGACAAATTGTAATTTCTGAACAATCTGGAAAATCAAATATTATTTCTAGATTAAAATCAGCTGGAATTAGTGTTAATGAAGATGATCAATCAATACAAAAGATTTTAGATCGTGTTAAAGAAAGAGAATTTACTGGTTATACCTATGATGGTGCAGATGCCTCTTTTGAACTACTTGTAAAAAAAGTATTGGGAGAATTTCCAGAATTTTTTGAAACGAAAAGTTTTAAGATTAATATTGAAAATTCAGGTGATGAAGGAAGTACACTATCTAAGGCGGAAGTAATATTTGTAATTGGTAATAGTGATGTAATTGGATCTGGAGAAGGTAATGGACCAGTAAATGCTCTCGACAAAGCTATTCGAATGAGTTTTCAGTCTAGTGGTTATGCTGATTATCTAAAAGATGTAAATCTGATTGATTACAAGGTTAGAATATTAAATACAGGTACCGATGCTATAACTAGAGTTTCAATTGAAAGTATTGATAAAGAAGGCAAGAGTTGGTTTACAGTTGGTGTATCAGACAATATTATTGAGGCATCTTTTAAAGCATTAATTGATAGTGTTGAATACAAACTCATGAAAGACAAGGCACAGCCAATCAATTAGTTGTTAATGTCTAATTTAAAACCAATTATTATTTTAGTTGATACCCAGCTGGCAGAAAATATTGGATTAGCTGCTAGGGCTATGTACAACTTTGGACTAGTGAATTTATCTTTGGTTAGACCTAAAATCGACTGGCCTTCTGAAAAAGCTGAAGCAGTTTCAGTTGATGCTTTACCAATTATTAAAAATGCTAAATGTTATGACACATTAAAAGAGGCACTTGTTGGTGTTCAATATTCTTATGCTTTTACAGCAAGGAGTAGGGAGATGGACAAAAAAGAAATCACAAATGAAGAAGTTGTTAAAAAAATTGTATTAAATGAAAATCAAAATTCTAATATTGCTGTCGTATTTGGAGGAGAACAATCTGGTTTAACAAATGATGATATTTCTCTAGTAAGTGAGTGTGTATCGATTCAGACAGACAACTTATTCAGCTCTTTAAACTTATCACATGCAGTTACAGTATTCTGTCATAGTTTATTTGCTTTGCAAAAATCTGAAAGGAATACTGAAATTCGTAAAGGAGAAGCGAGAGCTGTTGACCACAGTAAACTACATCATTTTTTTGATCATCTTGAATATGAACTTGACGTCAGAGGATTCTTTGAGCCAATAGAAAAAAAACCAAGTATGTTAATAAAACTGCGAAATATCTTTCATAGAGCAGAGCTAAGCGAGCGAGAAATTGCCTCTCTTAGGGGGGTTTTGACGTCTCTTACAAAATATAAGGAAAAACAAGAAAAATAGCCTTTTTGAAGTTTGACAAAGGATCTTAAACTAGTATAAACCCTCTCTATTAATTACATATGACAAAAAGAATTACAGCTAAACATAAGATTGATAGACGCTTAAGCGTTAACCTGTGGGGTCGTCCCAAAAGTCCTTTTAATTTAAGAAAATATAGACCTGGCCAGCACGGTCAAAAGCATGCAGGCAAAATATCCGACTATGGTACTCAATTACAGGCTAAACAAAAGCTAAAAGGTTATTATGGTAATCTCAATGAACGTCAGTTTAGTAATTGCTTTAAAGAAGCACTTAGATTGAAGGGTAACTCAGGAGAAAATTTAATTGGTTTACTTGAGAGACGCTTAGATACCGTTGTTTATAGATCGAAATTTGTTCCTACCGTATTTTCAGCAAGACAATTTATAAACCATGGTCATGTTAAGGTTAATGGAAAAAGAGTAAATATTGCTAGCTATATGGTTAATGAAGGTGATGTTATTGAAGTAAGAGATAAATCTAAATCATTAGCAATAGTAATTGAATCTATGAAGAGCGCGGAAAGAGATGTTCCTGGATACATAACAGTCGATGAAAAAAAACTTACTTCAACATTTGTTAGAACACCTGAGTTTGCAGAAGTTCCTTATGCTACACAGATGGATCCTAATTTAGTAATCGAATATTATTCTAGATAAATTGATTATTCTTTGTGTGGGATTTGCTTGTCTTTTAGATAGTCAGTAAGTTCACCAGACTCAAACATTTCTTTTACAATATCACATCCACCAACAAACTCACCTTTGACATATAGCTGTGGTATAGTCGGCCAATCACTAAATACTTTAATTCCATCTCTTAATTCACCATCTTCAAGAACATTTACATCCTTAAAATCTACCTCCAGATATGCTAATGCGTTTACTACTGCAGATGAAAAACCACATTGTGGCATTTCTTTTGAACCTTTCATAAAAAGAACTACAGAGTTCTCATCAATTGTAGATTGTATCATTTGAGTTGTTTGATCAGTCATATTTAATCTTTCTTAATTGAAGTTTTTAAAGCCAACGCGTGGAGTATTCCACCCATCTTATCTCCCAATGCATCATATACCATTTTATGTTGTTGAATTCTACTCTTACCCTCAAAAGTAGAAGAAGTCACATGTGCTGAGAAGTGGTTGTTATCTCCAGCTAAATCAATTATTTCAACCTCAGCATCAGGCATTGAAGCTTTTATGAGTCTTTCTATTTCTGATTGTTCCATTGCCATAAATATAGTTTATAATTAATTGCTATATTTGCCAATTTCAATATGATTTGTAGCTATATTTTCCAGGGTGTGTCGACGATAGAATTAATAAGCCAGCAAATATACCTAAATTTTTGATGAAGTTTTGCATTTCATGCTGTTGATCAGTTCCTGTATTCATGTTCCAAAAATCATGCATGTAATAATTGATTAGTAAAGTTACTATAGCCAACAAAAATGCTGATACTCTACTTTGCCATCCAATGACTACACCTATCGCACAAAAAAATTGAATAAATATAGTAATTACTAGGGCAATGTTGGTGTAGGGGACCTCATGAGAGAGCATGTATTCATATGTAAAGTCATAGTTAAATATTTTAAATATGGCTCCGAAAACTAAAAAATAAATGCCAATAATTATTCTACCAATTAATAGATTTATGTTTGCTAAAGTATTCACTTAGTGAAATTTGGAAACCAGCTTTCAGATTTAAGTTTTAAATTCTGAACTGATATCTGCCCAATATCTCTAATAATTAAATCATCTTTTGTAGTTTCACCAATTAGCTCAATTGCTATATTTGAATCTAAAGCCATTTGATTTATTTTGTCCTCATTATTTGGTGAAACCTCAATTAAATAACGACTTTGATCTTCGCTAAAAAAATGTGTGTGATCATTAATATTAATGGATGCACCTATCTCACCACTCATAGCCATTTCAGCAACTGCAACTAATAAGCCGCCCTCACCAATATCGTGTGATGATAAAATCAAATCCTGATTTACTAGTTCTAAAATAAATCTTCCATTTTTAAGCTCTTCACTTAAATCAATAGTCGGTGTACTGCCAATTTCTTTATTTAGTATTATCGATAGAAACTGTGTATTCCCTATATGTCCCTCATTTTTACCAATAGTATATATTTTTGAATTAAGTTCTTTAAATGCTAGAGTTTTGATCTTGTTGATATCTTTTATAAGACCTACGCCACCAATTGCTGGAGTTGGGTAAATACCTTCTCCATTGGTTTCATTATAAAGTGACACATTCCCAGAAACTACTGGGTAACTTAAAACTGAACAGGCTTCAGTCATACCGCGAATGCATTCAACAAACTCTCCCATAATTTCTGGTTTTTCAGGGTTACCAAAATTCATACAGTCTGTAATTGCAATAGGTTCGGCACCAGATGCAATTAAATTTCTCCATGTTTCAACGACTGCATGTTTGCCACCTTCAAATGAATTATGTTTACAATAAGTGGGAGAGCAATCAGTGCTTATAGCAATTGCTTTATTGGTACCATGAACCCTAACGACTGCAGCATCAGAACCAGGCCTAACTAAGGTGTCTGCCATAACCATATGATCATATTGTTCCCAAATCCATCTTCTGCTACAGAGGTTAGGGTGGCCAATCATCTTTACAAGATCATCAATGATAGTTTTGTTATTTAGTATTGCCTTATCAAGGTGATATTCAGCAGCTGGATCTCTCACTGTGTACTCTCTTTGATATTCAGGAGCATCTTCAACTAAAATATTAATAGGAATACAGGCCTCTTCCTTACCATGCATGTTCAAAACTAGATTTTTTGTATCTGTAACTCTTCCAATTACTTCAAATTCTAAATCCCATTTTTTAAAAATGTTTCTGGCCATATCTTCTTTACCAGGCTCCAACACCATTAACATTCTTTCTTGGCTTTCAGATAACATGAGTTCGTAGGCAGTCATATTGCTGGCACGCATTGGTACCTTAGTCAAATCGATTTCAAGACCAACGTTACCTTTTGATGCCATTTCTATTGAAGATGAAGTCAACCCTGCGGCTCCCATATCTTGAATTGCAATGATTGCTTTTTCTTTCATAAGCTCTAAGCAGGCTTCAAGTAAAAGTTTTTCAGTAAAAGGATCACCTACCTGGACAGTTGGTTTTTTATCTTCGGAGTCATCGTCAAATTCTGCCGAAGCCATTGTTGCCCCATGAATGCCATCACGACCAGTTTTTGAACCAACATAAACAACAGGGTTACCAATACCTGCAGCTGCAGAGTAAAAAATTTTATCTTTTTTTGCGATACCCACAGTCATAGCATTTACTAAAATATTGCCATTATATGAAGAGTGGAAATTAACTTCACCTCCTACAGTTGGAATACCTATGCAGTTACCATATCCACCAATACCCTCAACCACACCAGTTAAAAGGTGTTTTGTTTTTGGGTGAGTAGAGTCACCAAATCTTAAGGCATTTAAATTTGCAACAGGGCGCGCTCCCATTGTAAAAACATCCCTTAAGATTCCACCAACTCCAGTTGCAGCACCTTGATATGGTTCTATATATGATGGATGGTTGTGGCTTTCCATTTTGAAAACAGCAACATCGCCATCATCAATGTCAATTACCCCAGCATTCTCGCCAGGTCCTTGTACAACGCGATCACCAGATGTTGGTAGTTTTTTTAGCCAATATTTTGAAGATTTATATGAGCAATGCTCGTTCCACATTGCGGAAAAAATTCCTAGTTCTGTAAGGTTGGGTTCTCTTCCAAGCCCTTTGACAATACTATCAAATTCATCAATTTTTAAACCATGGCTTTCAACAAGGGATTGTTCAGTTTCATAAGACCAATCCATTATCTTAAAACTCCCTCAAAAATATTTTTACCTTGATCGGAGCCTAACGTGATTTCAGCAGCTCTTTCTGGATGCGGCATTAAACCGAGAACATTTTTACGATCATTTAAAATACCAGCAATATTGTCAAGAGAGCCATTTGGATTAGATTCCTCATTAACTAGCCCATCAGCATTACAGTACTTGAATGCGATTTGATCATTATCTTTAATTTTTTCTAATGTATCATCAGATGCAAAATAATTGCCTTCATTATGTGCAATTGGCATTTTTGCAACATTATTATACTCTGTAAAAATTGACGAAGAGTTTTCAGGTTTTATGTATACATCCTTACATATAAAACTCAGTGTTTTATTTCTAATAAGTGCCCCGTCAAGTAAAGAGGTTTCAATTAGAATTTGAAATCCATTACAAATACCAATTACAGGAACGCCGGCTTTAGCTTTTTTGATTACTTCGTTAATGACAGGTGAGGTAGAGGCAATCGCACCACATCTAAGATAATCACCATATGAAAATCCACCGGGGACAACAATTAAATCACTTTCTTGAATTGAAGTATTTTTATGCCAAACCATATCAGGTTTGCTTCCAGAAATATTCTCAATAGCTACTGCCACGTCTCTGTCACAATTTGACCCAGGAAAAACAATTACATGTGTTTTCATATTGTCTAATCTATTTCTACTGAGTAATCTTCGATTACAAGGTTAGCTAGTAACTTTTCACACATTTCATTTAGTTTTGTAGTGGCAGAGTTTTTATCGTTACCATCCAACATAATTTCAATATACTTGCCTTGTCGCACACTTTGAATTCCTTCAAAGCCAAGGTTAGACAATGAGTTTGCAATGACTTTGCCTTGTGGATCAAGAACGTCTTTTTTTAATGTGATATGAATTCTTGCGAGCATTATTATTTAATGCCCGATTCCCAAACGAGAAGCAACTTCTTGGTAAGCTGCCAGTAAGCTTCCAAGCCCTTTTCTAAATACATCTTTGTCTAATTTCTTATTAGATTTTATATCCCATAAACGACATGAGTCTGGACTAATTTCATCTGCTAAAACAACTTTAGATCTATTGCTTTTTAATCGACCAAACTCTAATTTAAAATCCACTAGTATAAGACCTTTCTTTTTAAATAGTTTTTTCAATGAAGTATTTATTTTTAAGCTTAGCTTATCAATCTTATCAATTTCTTTTTTTGTAGCCCAATTAAAAGCTTGGACATGGTCTCTAGATATCATTGGATCATCTAATGAGTCTTCTTTATAATAATATTCTAATAATGGTTTTTTTAATTTAATACCCTCTTTTAAATCTAATTTTTTTGCAATAGATCCTGTAATCGTATTTCTTACTACAAACTCTATGGGTATAATTTCACATTCATGTATTAATTGGTCACGATCATTAATACGTTTAATAAATGACATTGGGATTCGCTCCGACCGTAGGTGAGTCATTAAATATTCTGAGATTTTATTATTAAGGATTCCTTTGCCTTTAAAAATTTTATGCTTTTTCTTATTATAAGCAGTGGCATCATCCTTAAATCTTTGAATTAAAGTGTGTTTTTTTGGACCTTTTATAATGGTCTTAGCTTTACCTTGGTAGAGTATTTTATCTTTTGACATTTATGGTGACAATTATTCGTCTTAGAGTAAAATCAATATATCGAAATAATTGGTCAATTCAAATATTAAAAAATGAAAAAACTTGATGACAGAAAAAAAGGCTTTGAAGGCAAGTTTGTTAGAGATCAAGATTTAGAATTTAAAATTTTAGCGAGACGAAATAAATATCTTGGGGTATGGGCTGCAGAAAGGTTAAGAATTACTGGAGGTGCAGTTGAAGATTATTGTAAAGAAGTTATTAAAGCTGATATGGAAGAAGCTGGCGATATGGATGTTTTTCGTAAAGTGCGAAAAGATTTTGATGAAAAAAATGTCGCTGTGAGTGATGAGGAGCTTAGACAATATATGGATCAATTCTTATTACAGGCCAAAGAAGAAATAATTGGAAAGGACAATATCTAAATGATTGATGGAATTAAGTTTTTTGAAAAGATAATTCTCGTAACTGTCCTGGTCGCAACCATTATTGCTATTGGTAATGAATTTATGCATATGTATGACAACCGTGAAGTGTCATTAGCAGACCTGCTTTTACTCTTTATATACATTGAAGTAGTTCAAATGGTGAGGGAATATTGGACCTTAGATCGCATTAGAATAAGTATTCCTCTATTCATAGCAATCACTGCATTAGCTCGTTACATCATATTACAAGGTAAGTCTGGTGATCCTAGCTTTTTACTTTACGAAGCGGGGGCAATTTTAATGATTGCGTTGGCAGTACTTGTATTAAGAATGCGTAAGTTGAAAATTTTTGAAGATGATATTGAAGAGTAACTAACCAAATACTTTTTTAAAAATATGATTAGTCCGACGTAAAGCATGATCAATTGTAAGAATTCTTTTTATTTCGGAAGTATTCAAAAAGTTTTTTAAATCCTTATCTTTTAACAATACATCTAAAAATTCTTCTTCTGTTTTCCAAACAATCATTGCATTTTTTTGTATCATTTTATAAGCCTTTTCACGCGCTAATCCCTTTTGTGTTAAGGCAAGCATGAGTCCTTCTGACATTGGCAAACCTTTTAATTTGTCTAAATTCTTTTTCATATTTTTAGGGTAAACAATTAAATTACTTATAATATTTGTCATTCTTGCTAGTGAAAAATCTATAGCAATATTTGCATCAGGCGCCATAACTCGTTCCACACTTGAGTGGGATATATCTCTTTCATGCCATAAAACTACATTCTCTAAAGCAGGCTGAGCATACCCTCTAACTAGCCTTGCTAAACCTGTTAAGTTTTCAGATAAAACTGGATTACGCTTATGGGGCATCGCAGAGGAGCCTTTTTGTCCTTTAGAAAAAAACTCTTCAACTTCTAAAACTTCAGTACGTTGTAAGTGGCGGATTTCAGTTGCAAGTCTTTCAATAGAACTTGCTATTAACGCGAGCGTACTAAAATAAACAGCATGCCGATCTCTTGGAATTATTTGAGATGAAACTGTTTCGGGTTGTAACTTTAATTTCTTTGCAACATGTCTTTCAACTTTTGGATCTATGTTTGCATAATTGCCGACAGCACCAGATATAGCACAAATACTAATTTCTTTCTGAGCCAGCAATAATCTTTCTTTATTTCTTCTAAACTCTTCATAAAATGAAGCCATTTTAATTCCAAAAGTTGTCGGCTCAGCATGAATACCATGACTGCGACCAATGCAAGCTGTATATTTGTGCTTAATAGCAATTTTTTTTATTGCTTTTAGAAGAGTGTTTAACTCTTTTTCAATTAATTTCGATGACTCGCTAAGTTGTACGTTAAAAGCAGTGTCTAAGACATCTGAAGATGTTAATCCTTGATGCAAAAATCTTGCCGGTGGTCCAGCATACTCAGCTACACTAGTTAAAAAGGCAATCACATCATGCTTTACTTCACGCTCTATTTTATCGATTCGATTTATATTAATTTTTGCCTTTGATCTTACTTTCTTAGCAGTGCCTTTTGGAACTGTCCCGAGCTGCTCCATGGCTTCACAAGCGTATAGTTCTATATCAAGCCAAATTTTATACTTATTAGTATCACTCCATATTTCTGTCATTGGAGCACGAGAATAACGAGGGATCATATATCTCTTGTTTTACAGATTTAATTAGGGTTTATCAAGCCCTGCGGGAGATTTAGTGAATATTTCAAAGCCATTCTCCGTAACACCAACTGTGTGCTCAAACTGTGCAGATAAACTCTTATCTTTAGTAACTGCTGTCCAACCATCTTTTAACAATCTTACGTCGTACTTTCCGATATTGATCATAGGCTCGACAGTAAAAAACATTCCTTCTAATAAATCTTCGCCTGTATTGGGTGTTCCGTAGTGAAGAATATTTGGAAAAGAATGGAAAACTTTACCCAATCCATGACCGCAAAAATCTTGAACAACACTATATGATCTAGCTTCAGAATAAGTTTGAATAGCATTACCAATATCACCAGTTTTTTTATTTGGTGCAATCTCATTTATACCGAGCATCATAGCTTCATAAGTACAATCAATAAGTTTTTGAGCTTTGTTATTGATATTTCCAACACGGTACATTCTACTAGTATCGCCATGCCAACCATCTACAATAACAGTAACATCTATATTGACTATATCACCATCTTCCAAAACTCGAGGCGATGGTATGCCGTGACATATGACGTGATTGATTGAAGTACAAACTGATTTTGGAAAACCTTTATAAAATAAAGGAGCAATACAAGCACCATTTTGATCAGCAAACTCAAAACATTTTGTATCAAGCGTTTCGGTAGTTACTCCTGGTTTTACGTGCTCTGTAATCATATCAAGAATTTCCGCTGCAAGTTGTCCAGCTTTTCGCATGCCAGCAAAATCAGATTTATTATGTATTGTTGCAGAGCTATTCATTTAAAAATTTTTTTTCACTATTTATAGAGATATCTTTTTTACTAAATTTACAGTCATAGCAAAAAACTTCAACACCACTTTTCATAGCCATTTTTAAATTCTTGGCATAAACGGGATCAATATCAGAAGCTATTTTAAAATTATCAATATCATCTCTTTGAACTACATAAAGCATGACTGCTCTAATACCCTTTTTTTTGAGCTTAGCTAATTCAATGAGATGCTTGCTACCTCGAGTTGTAACTGCATCTGGAAATTCAGCTGTTTTTTTATCTCTTGATAGAGTAACATTTTTTACTTCTATATAGACTTCTTCTTTTGGGGTTGTTACCACAAAATCAACTTTACTATTTTCACCATATTTAACCTCTCGTCTTATTTCTGTAACACTTTTAACAAAATAAAAAACATTATCATTTAATGCTTTTTCAACAATTCTATTAGTTCGGTGCGTGTTAACTCCAACGTGACTTTTTTTTAACTTAATAACTTCAAGTGTATATTTAAGTTTTCTTTTTTCATTATCTGATTTTGATAGTAAAACTTTATTCCCTGCATCTAAAAGACCCATCATTGAGCCAGTATTAGGACAATGCGCCGTCACAACATTATTATCAAGTTGAACATCTGCAAAAAATCTTTTATATCTCTTGATTAATATTCCATTTAAAAAAGTATTTTTAGAAGTCATATGAAAGCTGCACTTATTATAATTGGTAATGAAATCTTATCAGGTCGTACCAAAGACAAAAATTTAGCATATTTAGCAGAATGGTTAAATGAAATTGGCATTCAACTATATGAAGTAAGAGTAATTCGTGATGATGAAAAGGAAATTATCGACTGTGTTAATTTGCTTAGAAAAAAGTTTGACTACGTATTTACTACAGGAGGCATTGGACCGACACATGATGATATTACGACTGAGTCAATAGCAAAAGCATTTGATGTTGAACTAGAGACAAATCCAGAAGCATTAAAAATACTTCAAGGCTATTATAAAAAAGGCGATCTTAATGAGGCGAGACTAAAAATGACTCTTTTACCTAAAGGAGCAGAATTGGTTGAGAACCCAGTTACTAAAGCCCCGGGGTTTAAGATGGACAATGTCTTTGTTATGGCAGGAATTCCGTCAATAATGCAGGGAATGTTAGAGGGAGCCAGAGTCTTCCTCGAAACAGGTACCAAAATGTCATCAAAATCTATTGATGTTTTTATGCCTGAGAGTTTTGTTGCTACTGAGTTATCTCAAATTCAGGATAATTATCTTAATGTTGAAATTGGAAGCTATCCTTTTAATAAAGATGGTAAGTTTGGAACTAGTTTAGTAATGAGATCAGCTGATTTAGAAGCTCTTGATCGTTGTGAGATTGAAGTGGCAGAAATGATTAAGAAATTAGGCTAATTTCAAGTTATAATTATTCTAAAAGAACAAATAATCATTATTTTACAATTACTTAGCATATTATCAGATTTTAGTTGTTTATTTCCTATTTACTAACCAAGTTTTTTTACTAAGATTTCTGCTAATTTATAAATTAAGGGGAGAATCATACGAATGATACTTAAATTAAAAACAATTTTGTTCTCAGTGTTAGGGATATCACTAATTACTGGAACAACTGCTTTCGCGGATGGCCACGGTGCCGGCGTGACTTCAAGCGATCCCACTGCAATGTCCTTTTGGATTATTTCAATGGCTATGGTTGCAGCAACAGCTTTCTTCTTTTTAGAAAGAGATACTGTTCCTGTTAAATGGAAGACATCACTAACAGTTGCAGGACTTGTTACTGGTGTGGCAGCTTGGCACTATTTCTACATGAGAGGTGTTTGGGTTGCGACTGGAGAGTCTCCAACTGAACTAAGATATATTGATTGGCTAATTACAGTGCCACTTCAAATTATTGAGTTTTATCTTATTTTAGCTGCAGTAACTACAGTTAGATCAAGCCTTTTCTGGAAACTATTAGTTGCTTCTTTAGTAATGCTAGTATTTGGATACCTAGGTGAGATTGGCGCTATGAATGTAATGACCGCATTTGTCATAGGTATGGCAGGCTGGTTGTACATAGTTTATGAAGTCTTTGCTGGTGAAGCTAGTCAAGCTAATGCTGGTAGTGGCAATGCCGCAGGACAAATGGCGTTTAAAACTTTAGCTCTGATAGTTACAGTAGGATGGGCAATCTATCCTATAGGTTATGCAGTAAGTTATCTTGGTGGAGGAGCTGATGCAGCAACTCTTAACCAAATTTATAACTTTGCTGACTTTGTTAACAAAATCGCATTTGGTATGGCTATTTATGTAGCAGCTAGAAGCGATAGCTAAAAACGAAGACACTAAAAAAATTAAGGGGCCTTCGGGCCCCTTTTTTTTAATTTAATTTCTCTAAAATATACATTCTTGATTTTGCACTGTTTTTGTTATTGGGAAGTGCAACGAATGCTTTTGAAATTGACTTTATTGATACTAGATTTTTGAGATTTTTTATCTCTTTTTCAAAACCATTTTTTTTATAAACACTCTCCGCAATTGAGCATATAAAAAAACCTTGCGGTTTAAGTATGCGAACCAATTCATGCAACGCACTTGGTCCTACATGACCTGAGGTCAAAACTCCAGTACATATGATGAGTTCAAATTGCTTACTACGTAATTCTATCTTCTCATTTAAAGATTGGCACATGAGTTTTTTGTATATTTTTTTTGATCTTGCAATGGTGAGCATCTCTTCAGAAAAATCAATTCCGGTAATATTTTTATAATTTAATTTGCTTAACACTTCTGCGACGTAACCCGTACCACACCCAGCATCTAAAATTTTAATAGTTTTTTTAAGCTTTAATTTATTCGTTAAAATTTTATTTAATTGCAGAGGGTAGGCGTAACCCCATGAAGACATATCTGTGTCATATAAATTAGCCCAATTCTTATAGTGTTTATTTAACTTTGATGAGCTCGTTTCGCTGTATACAGTTTTTAGCCAATCTTTCATTTATATTATTATATGTATTTTTTTACAGTCGATAAATAATATAATTTTAGACTTATTAAAATCCTAGTAAGAAAGATAAATAATAGATATAACTAAGTCTTATTTGCCCTTGTGATGAAATTGGTAAACATAACGGACTTAAAATCCGTGGCCTTCACGGGCTTGCCGGTTCAAGTCCGGCCAAGGGCACCAATAAGTAAATATTAGTAGTAATTTCAAGTTATTAATATATCTTTAGATTAAATGAAAATAAAATTAACTATTTCAGTATCAGTAATAATTTTAATTTTAACTTCTTTTGCATATTCTAATGATCTCAAAGATAATTTAATAAGCAAAACTATTAATAAAACAAATAGCTTTATTTCTACTATTGCTAATGAGTTGACTGGAGATTTACTTAATAACGAGAGAGTAAAATATCTTGAATTGGATGTGCAAGTTCAGGAAAATTTAAAACCTACAATTAGCCTCACTAATATAAATAAGCTTACTGAAGATACAACTAGTGCATTTTTTAATCAAAATACGGTTTCAATTCATGACAATGATCAAACTGTAAACTTTGGTCTTGGCTATCGTAATTTACTAAATGATGACAAGCTAATGTTAGGAGCTAACTTATTTTTTGACTATTCGTTTGATAATGCTCATCAAAGAAATGGCTTGGGTATTGAGGCTATTTCAAGTGTATTTAGTTTACGTGGGAATTATTATGATGCAACTAGTGGAATACAGACTGTAACAGAAACAACC
>ERZ802824.552-NODE-552-length-20965-cov-27.3902_pt1 | contig 20965 bp, 24 predicted proteins | sample MGYA00345650_ERZ802824 | MGnify/ENA primary metagenome ERZ802824 (study PRJEB30503, sample SAMEA104212361) | marine metagenome | biome: Westerlies Biome; feature: [SRF] surface water layer (ENVO:00010504) within the epipelagic zone...; material: water... | reverse complement strand
TATCTTTGAAATTGGCACAATGCCTTATTACGTTTACGCCCATTTTTTCAAAGCGTTCTTGACTATCGTGTGGAGCAATTGTTGCTATTTTTTTATGAACATAGGCCATCACCTCAGCGTAATCAAAATCAACTATTTTTGTCCTAATTCCAAATTGGTCAGACGAATTAATTTGATATGCTCTATTTGCTGCAGCTAACAAAGCCTTAGATGGCACACACCCATAATTAAGACAATCACCACCCATTTTGTCCCCTTCGACCAACACTACATTAGCTCCCAATTGTGCAGCGCCCGAAGCAAGAACTAGGCCGCCTGACCCCGCCCCGATAATAAGCAAATCAGCCTTAATATTGTTCATTTTAATGTTCCTTAAATATTTTTGGCATGAACGAAAAGCGTCGCAGAACTATTGGTAAAAGAAATAATGCTGCAACTCCCAGTAGAGGGCCCAAAATAGTTGGAGTGAAGAGAAGTTCTAAGTTGGGGGTTTCATTTCTATCAAATACTTCTCCAACAGTAACGCCAATCCACGTAAAAACTATGCCACCAGGAATAATGCCAATGATGGTAGTCCAAATAAAATTAAAAAGGCGCACGCCAACAATTGCAGGCAAGATATTTGCAAAAGCAAACGGAACAATAGGTACCAACCTTAATATTAGCATAACTGAAACTTGATTGTACCTAAGCCCATTTTTCACTTTAGAGAGAAAGTTAGTATTTAGATTATTGGAGTGATTATCTGATAAACTTTTGAGACCATAGCGTACTAATACAAACAATAATGTTGCACCGGCACTTGCTGCGGTAACATTAACGATTACACCCAAGCCAAGACCAAACAGAAATCCACCCGAAACAGAGGCAACTGCTGCACCAGGCAATGAAAGGGTCGTTATGGAAACATACAAGAGCCAGAAAATAATAATTGATAGAGCAAAATTATTATCTCTAAAGTCTGATATTTGGTCTCTATTTTCCTTAAGGACTTCGAAACTTATCCACTCACTTAAAAAGATAATGCCCAAAGCAGCTATAATCATTAGTAAAATCAGTACTATTCTTCTAAATTTCAATTTATTCATTCCATATTCAAATGTTCCAATAGGCTAAATTCTCTATAATTTAAAATTTAGATTGGTATCTGTAATACTAAGTCAAACTCTCTTAGTAGCAAAAAACAACTTGAGGACATAAAAAAAGAATTTTCTGGGATAGAACGGTTTGACTTTAAGGCAATAGGTGTTTAAGCCCCAAGCGAAGTTTACTTTGCCTCAGCGATTCTGGCGTGGAGAATATAATAGACGGAGATTAACTGATGAAACGCACATACCAACCATCAAACTTAGTTAGAAAGCGCCGTCATGGTTTCCGCTCAAGAATGGCTACCAAAGCCGGAAGAAAAATTCTTAATGCGCGAAGAGTGCGAGGACGGAAGTCTTTAAGCGCATAGGATAAACCCTTTAGTCCTGACACGCACTTATGGTGAACACTAGTGACAAATGTCACCACAAAAAATATTTTAAAAATAAAAATTTTGGAAACGCTGACTAAGCGATCAGACTTCGTTGCTGCATCTAAGGCAGAAAAGTTCGTTGGAAATTCTATAATTGTACAGGCCAAGTATAACGCTTCCGATAATATAAGAGTTGGTTATACGGCGAGCAAAAAAGTGGGTAATGCAGTAGTGCGGAACAGAGCAAAGCGTCGCATGAGAGCAGCTGCAATGGAGACTTTAGCACAATATGGAACTGCCGGTGCAGACTACGTTTTGATTGGGCGGGCCAAAACAACTTGCACTGTAAAATTTGAAGATCTCAAGATTGAATTAATCCGTGCTATCAAAAAGTTGAGTGCAAGACTGAAATGAAACCAATTTCGTTTCTCATCTCACTGCCAATAAGAGCTTACAGGGCGATATTTTCTCCATGGGTAGGCCATAATTGTCGCTATCAACCAACTTGCAGCGCATACGCCTTAGAAGCTCTAGAAAAGAGGGGGGCAATTGTAGGGGTTTTTTTAATTGTTAAGCGACTTCTAAAATGCCACCCGTGGGGTGGCCAGGGATATGATCCCGTGCCTGACAAAAAGGTAGAATAGTTTCGCAATTATTTACATGACTTGTTAAGCACTTTAATCTGATTTAAAGCCATTCTATGCTCGATGACTTAAATAACATTCATCCTTTGTTTTATGGTGCCCCAGTAACTACTGAATTTAAAAAGCTCAGACGCCGAATCATCCGCAATGTCAGCCAAGCAATTAGTGATTATGGCATGGTGGAAAGAGATGCGCGCTGGTTGGTATGTTTATCAGGCGGGAAGGATAGTTATACGCTCTTAGCCGCTCTATATGAACTAAAATGGAGGGGATTATTACCTGTTGATATTTTGGCGTGTAATTTAGATCAGGGTCAGCCTAACTTTCCGCAAACAGTTCTCCCGGAATTTTTAGAAAAAATGAAGGTGCCACATCGCATCGAATATCAAGATACCTATTCGGTGGTCGTTGACAAAATACCTCAGGGCCGGACCTTCTGTTCATTATGTTCACGGTTACGGCGGGGTCATTTATACCGTATAGCGCGAGAAGAAGGTTGCTCCGCAGTTGTCCTCGGCCATCACAGGGACGACATTATTGAAACTTTTTTCATGAATCTCTTTCATGGTGGGCGCTTAGCTACTATGCCAGCTAAACTTGTAAATGAAGAAAAAGATTTGTTTGTCTACCGCCCTCTTGCCTATGTCGCAGAAGCTGATTGTGAACGATTTTCTAAGCAAATGGATTATCCAATTATCCCGTGTGATCTTTGCGGATCACAGGATGGGCTTCAACGACAACAAGTAAAGAGTATTATCGATGGTTGGGAAAAAAACAGTCCAGGACGCCGTCAGGTCATGTTTAGATCTTTGATGAATACGAGGCCATCACATTTATTAGATACGAGTTTATTCGATTTCCTAAATCTTCATAGAAAAAAGATAGGGCAAAATGAGGCTATCTCAGAATTAAAAATGCAGGATTTAAATAAATAACCTATATTTTTTTTCTAAAAATTACGTGGTATCTATAAATTCGGTGAAACAGGCTTGACCTTTTGGGTCTTAGTCTGTTGAACGTGTTAAAAATAGAAAGATTTGGCGGCTTTTTTATGGACGATCAGAATAAAAATTTAATCCTAGCATCTGTGCTTAGTTTTGTAGTTATTATCGTATGGTTTATTTTATTTCCACCACCAGAACCCCTTCAGACTGATGAACAAAATCTAGAGCAGACACAGGCTCAAAACTTACCTGCTCAAGATATTCAGGAACAGGTAACCTTACCGTCAAATCTCAGTGATAGTGCAGATGTTCCTACCATAGAAATTGAGACAGACCGCGTTATAGGATCACTATCACTCGAGGGAGGGCGAATAGACAATCTATCACTGAAAGATTATCGCGTTGCATTGGATGAAAACTCCGAAATTGTAACACTGCTAAAGCCAAGTACAATCCCACATGCATTTTATGCTGCATACGGCTGGGCAGCCTTATCTGGCTTGGACCCCAAATCCGTTCCCAATCCAGACACTATTTGGTCAGTTTCAGGCAATCCAAAATTAACAGCTCGTGACCCAGTCACGATCTATTGGAACAATGGAAATGGTCTTCTCTTCAGCAGAACGATATCAATTGATGAAAACTACCTTTTTACTATCAACCAGACAGTCACCAATAAAACGGGTACCGAAATACAATTAAGACCCTATGGTCTTCTTAGACGCCATGGAGAACCAACCGGTCTGAAGAATTTCTTTATACTGCACGAGGGACTGATTAGAATGTCTGATCAAACACTGGCTGAAGAAAGTTATGACGATGTCAGAGACTACGCATATAGTGATAGGGAAGCTGCGTACGCTGACAGAATTGAAGTAGAGAATTCAGGTTGGATAGGTTTTACTGACCATTTTTGGATGGCGACGCTTATCCCAGAACAAAATACTAGGTTCCGTTCTACTGCAAAATATTACGATAAGTCTGATATCTTCCAGGCGGAAACTGTTTTCGCTCCCCAGACCGTTGACGTTGGACAATCGACAAGTGTGACTTCACACCTTTTTGCTGGCGCGAAAGAATGGGAAGCTATTAGGAATTATGAAAGATCTGGCGTGGACGGCTTTTTGGATAGTATTGATTGGGGATGGTTCTTTTTCTTAACAAAGCCCATATTCGCAGCGCTGCACTATATTAACAAGTTCATCGGTAATACTGGCTGGGCAATAATTGGCTTAACATTGCTCATCAAAACTCTATTGCTTCCTTTGGCCTACAAATCATACGTTTCTATGGCCAAAATGAAAGAGCTCCAACCAGAGATGGAGAAAATAAAGGAGCGCACAGGCGGCGACCGACAAAAATTGCAAGCTGAGATGATGGGCCTTTACAAAAAAGAGAAGGTTAATCCAGCAGCTGGTTGCCTACCAATTTTACTGCAAATACCTATTTTCTTTGCACTATACAAAGTTATATTTGTAACTCTCGAGCTTCGACATGCGCCATGGATTTGGTGGATAAAAGATCTGAGTGCGCCTGACCCATCTTCTATATTAAATCTTTTTGGACTTTTTGCATGGCAAACGCCTTCTTCAGATAGTTTATTATTCATTTTCTCATTAGGCGTCTTGCCTATTTTACTGGGAATATCTATGTGGCTGCAGCAAAAATTAAATCCCGCTCCAACGGACCCAACCCAAGCAATGATTTTCGCATGGATGCCCTGGGTGTTTATGTTTATGCTGGGCACTTTTGCTTCAGGCTTAGTAGTGTATTGGATAGCCAACAACATGATCACTTTTACACAACAATATATGATCATGCGATCTCAAGGTTATAAACCTGACGTATTTGGCAATATAAGGGCAAGCTTCAAGCGAAAAAAAAGTTAAATGGCGTACTTATCTGAAATTTGGCGATACCCCATAAAATCTCATGGCAGAGAGAGTATTGCAGAAATTAAAGTAGTGGCTGGAAAGGCACTTCCATGCGATAGACTTTGGGCTGTCGTCCACGAAAATAGTACTGCAGATGGTAGTCAATGGGTAGCTTGCCATAATTTTTCAAGGGGATCTAAAGCCCCAGGATTAATGGCAATAGAAAGTTATTTCGATGAGACAACAAACAGGTTGACACTGTCACATCCAGATAAGAAGCAAATAACATTCTGCCCAGATACTGAAAGCGATTTATTAATTGGTTGGACGAAAGACCTGATACCCGATGGAAGAAGTGGTTCTGTCAAGCTTATCAGAGCAAAAGTCAGTGCTATGACTGATACAGAATATCAATCAATAACTATTTGCAGTTCATCTTCCCATAACCGTTTAGCTTCAGAAATGGGATTAGATTTGTCAAAAAAACGATGGAGAGGAAACCTTTGGATCGATGAACTGGAGCCATGGGAGGAAATGAACTGGATAGGCAAAATCGTTCAGATCGGAAATGTGCAATTTGATGTTATTGAAAATGTGCAAAGATGTATGGCAACGACAGCTAACCCCGAAACTGGGGTGCGCGACGCAGACACTCTGGGAGCATTAAAAGCTCACGGGCATCAGAATTTTAGTGTTTATGCAATTGCTAAGAATAATGGGGATTTGCGTCTGGGTGATAAACTCACGGTTTTAGATTAATGATTGAATTTAAAGACAGTCCTGAACCAGATGAGTTTGTACGGGAAAAAGGAAGAAGGCTGTTTTCCGGAAATGTAGACTTCTTAAAAGGCGTTGTCGATATGAATGGGCTCCCTCCAGCAGATAGGCTAGAAGTATGCTTTGCTGGTAGGTCAAATGTTGGAAAATCTTCATTGATCAATGCGATTACAGGAAGAAAGTCTATTGCAAGGGCTTCCAACACTCCTGGAAGAACCCAAGAAATTAATTATTTTAAAACTGGAGAGCATCACTATCTTGTAGACTTACCTGGCTATGGTTTTGCAAACGCTCCAATCGATGTTGTAAAAAAATGGCAGCAGCTTCTAAAAAGTTATTTGTCTGGAAGATCTTCACTTCGAAGAGCTTTTGTGCTCGTTGATATTCGCCATGGGATTAAAAAAGTTGACGAAGAGATTATGGACTTATTGGATACTTCAGCTGTCACATTTCAATGTATTCTAACAAAGTCAGATAAAGTAAACGCAGAGCAACAAAATAAAGTGCTAAATCAAGTTCGCAATAAACTACAAAAACATCCTGCAGCCTTCCCAGAGTTATTAGTTACTTCAGCAGAAAATAAGGCAGGCCTTGAAACGCTGCGAAGTATAATTGCAACATTAGAATAGCATATTGAAATATTATATTTTATTATAGTGTAGCAATGAGATAGTAGAAATCACTTCACACTTTTGGATGGTTTATGAAGAAGCAAAATATGAATAGAGATTGGATAGCTACAGCCGAAACATTATCTCAAGCCCTACCATACTTGCAAAGGTATTCTGGAGCTATCGTCGTAATTAAATTAGGTGGGCACGCCATGATAAGCGATGAAGCCTTAGAGACATTTGCCAGAGATGTAGTATTGATGCGTCAAGTGGGTATTAATCCAGTAATCGTACACGGCGGCGGCCCAATGATTAATTCTATGTTAGATAAACTAAATATTAAATCTGAATTCATTAATGGAAAGCGTGTAACAGATCCTGAAACCATGAATGTCGTTGAGATGGTTTTATCTGGCAGCGTGAATAAAAAAATTGTGCAAGCAATAAATAATCAGGATGGGCGGGCTGTAGGTCTATCAGGAAAAGATGCAAAACTTATTATTTGTGAACAGGAGACACCAGAATTGGGCCTAGTAGGCTCTCCAACAGATGTTAATCCAGAAGTAATTTTTACATTATTTGAGAATGATATGATACCAGTTATTGCTCCCCTCGGGGCAGGAAATAATGGGGAAACTTTAAATATAAATGGCGACACAGTATCAGGCGCTATTGCTTCAGCACTTAAGGCTGACAGATTACTTCTGCTAACCGACGTCAGTGGCGTTCAGGATAAAAATGGCTCAATTATAACAGAACTTAACTCAACCCAAATTAAAAATTGGATAAATGAAGGTATCATATCCGGTGGTATGATCCCCAAAACAGAGACCGCCCTGTTGGCACTGAAGGGCGGAGTACGAGGTGTTGTAATTTTAGACGGGCGAGTACCAAATGCATGTCTATTGGAATTATTCACCGAACATGGCGCTGGCTCACTAATCAGAGCTTAAAAATTATGCCTTTAACCAGTAAATTAAAAACTGGTGGGTTGAAAATTAACTTTTGCAAAGTAGATCACCTTTTATGGATAATGAAATACTTATAAGGCTTTGTATCTTCTTTTTTGCTTTTGCAGCTTTGGCTTTGCTCGAGCGTCTCATACCACGCAGATCAAAAGAGAATAACAAAGGACTAAGATGGAGAACCAATTGGTCCTTCATAATTATAGATAGTTTTTTTTTAAGGTTATTGGCTTTTGCAATTCCACTACTTGCGATTGGTGCAGCCGCAGATGCGAAGGCAAGTGGAATTGGAATTTTTAATTTATTGGAATGGCCAGTAGGTATTGAATTTGTTTTGTCGATCTTAATTTTAGATTTTGCAATTTGGATACAACATCTAATAACTCATAAGATACCATTTTTGTGGCGCGTGCACCAGGTTCACCATTCAGATCCTGAATTTGATGTTTCAACAGCCATTAGATTTCATCCCATTGAAATAGTGCTTTCTATGCTCTTTAAAGTTGGCCTTGTTTATTTGCTAGGACCTGCTGTCCTTGCTGTTTTAGCGTTTGAAATTTTGCTCAACGCTAGCGCGATGTTTAACCACGCAAATATCAAAATTTCACCAAAATTAGAAAGAATGTTGCGATTTTTAATTGTTACACCTGACATGCATAGGATACACCATTCAATCGATAGAAAAGAGCATGATAGCAATTATGGTTTCGCACTTTCTATTTGGGATAACATTTTTGGAACCTATAAGGCGGAGCCATACCGTGGACATCAGGAAATGGAAGTAGGTTTGGAATGGCAAAATGATAAACCTACAAAATTTTGGTGGAGCCTATGGTTACCGTTCATCAACAGATAACTTATGCATCAATTAACGAGAAGCTTAAAGATAATGGTCTCATTCTACGAGGTGGATTTAATCAAGACGATCAAACGACTTTACTGATTGGGCCTGATGAACCTGCCTTTTGGAAGTACTTCAGAAATTCATCGGAGTATCAAGATGGTCTTCCTGACCCGATGGATAGGTTTTCAAAGAGAGTGATTGGCCAACTTTCATCCGAAATTAATTCAAAAGCAGTATACCCATCTGATGGTCCCCCTTACGCACCTTTTTATAGTTGGGCTGTGTTAACGGGGAAAGCATTCGTTTCACCTTTAAAATTGCTAGTACATGAGGACGTAGGTCTAATGATTTCGTACCGGGGAGCATTGATCTTATATCAGTCAATTGAAATACCAATCAATTGTGAAAAATCACCCTGCGAAACTTGCAGGGAGCCTTGCAAAAGTGCCTGCCCTGTGGATGCCTTTAAAGTATCGTCATACGACTCTTCTGCTTGTAAATCTTATTTGAGCATTGAGACCGGACAACATATGTGTAGCGAAAATGGGTGCCATGTTAGAACAAGCTGCCCTTTATCAGCTACAAATGGTAGACACCCGGAGCAAACCAAATTTCATATGAAAGCCTTTTTAAAAAAATGAAGCGACTTATACTAATGCGTCATGCAGAGGCTGGGTGGCATCTAAATATTGATGACCACGAGCGCCCTTTAAGTTCTTTGGGTATTCGTGATGCTGAGCAAGTTGGTTTGTGGCTAAAAGAAAACAAATATATTCCTGATGAGGTTCTGTCGTCTACCTCAACACGAACCAAAGAAACCTTTTACTGTTTAAGTCTAGAATGCGTTCCAAATTTCAAAAAGTCATTATATTTAGCAGAAGCTAATCAAATGAAATCAACTCTTCAGACACTTTTGTCTAATGCCGTTTTTTTATTAGGACATAATCCAGGGATAAATGAGCTGGCATGTGATTTACTAGACCATAATGAAGAGCACAGGAGCTTAGTAGATTTCCCACCTTCTACTGCTTTAATTATCGATTTTGAGATAGATCAGTGGACTGAATTAAAATCTAACTGTGGAAAGTTAATCGATTTTATTACACCTGGGAAATTTCAAATTAATTGAACAACAGTCCAACTTACCGACCGGCCAATATAAAGCTTAATGACCTAATATCTGACTTAAAAATAATTTAGTACGATCAGATTGGGGGTTATTGAAAAATTCCTCAGGCTCATTTTGCTCAACGATTTGACCATCATCCATAAATATAACACGGTTAGCAACCTGGCGGGCAAATCCCATCTCATGGGTTACACAAATCATAGTCATTCCGTCTTCAGCAAGTTCGATCATAGTATCAAGAACCTCTTTTATCATCTCAGGATCAAGTGCTGAAGTTGGCTCATCAAATAACATAATTCTCGGACGCATACAAAGCGAGCGGGCTATTGCAACTCGCTGTTGTTGCCCACCAGATAACTGTCCAGGATACTTATCAGCTTGCTCTGGGATCTTCACTTTTTCTAAAAAGTGCATTGCGGTTTCTTCAGCCTCTTTCTTTGGGGTTTTTCTCACCCAAATAGGTGCCAAAGTACAGTTTTCCAAAATACTTAGATGCGGAAATAAATTGAAATGTTGGAAGCACATTCCAACTTCAGATCTAATTCTATCAATATTTTTTATATCAGACGTAAGCTCAGTGCCATCTACGACAATTTGACCACTTTGATGCTCTTCCAGGGCATTAATACAGCGGATAAGCGTAGATTTTCCAGAACCAGATGGCCCACAAACAACAATACGCTCACCCCGATTTACAGTTAGATTAATGTCACGCAAGACATGAAAAGAACCAAACCACTTATTCATACTCTGGATCCGAATTGCAATCTCGTCAGAAATTTCAAGTTTTAACTTATCAGTCATTAAACTGGCCTCTTCCTAATGTTTACCGGTTTCGAGTTGACGTTCTAACCACTGCGAATACTTTGACACTGTGAAACATACCACAAAAAAGATCGCAGCAGCTGCACCAAACAGTTCCCAATAGACACCATTCCAATCAGTAGATGATAAAATTGGGCCTCGTATCATCCCAACTAAATCAAACATAGAAATAATTGAAACTAAAGTTGTATCTTTCAACATACCGACAGAAACATTAACTATCCCAGGAATTGAGATTTTTAATGCTTGCGGTAAAATAATAAAACGCATTGATTGGCTGTAATCCAAACCAAGGCTGTTGGCGGCCTCATATTGCCCGGATGGTAATGCCGCTAACCCTCCACGCACAACCTCCGCGATATAAGCTGAGTTAAAAAAAGTCATCATAATAATGACGCGTAAGATCAAATCTATGCTTGTTTCTGGCGGAAAGAAAAAAGCCAGAATGACGTTAGCGACAAATAGTAGAGTTATAAGTGGAACTCCACGAATGAATTCAATAAAAACTACACAGATCCATTTTATTATAGGCATATTTGATTGCCGACCCAGTGCTAATGCGATTCCAAGCGGAATAGACAAGCTCACTGCTATGGTCCCTAATAGAAGGTTAAGCATAAAGCCGCCCATATCTCGCGATGGAACCACTTTCAAAGACAGAAAAGCCTCATTCCAGGAAATAAGGTAACCACCCAAAAACCAACAAAGGTAAGCTGAGATTAAACTAAGTATTATGGCAGTTGCAAATGCACCAGATGAGAATCTCTTGTAACAAACCCCACCAACACAACAACCAATGAACGCAACTGTCGGGATGAGTACAGATCCTCCCCAGATCAACCAATATGCTAAAAAAGGGTATATAACTGTAAAAACTAAAAGCCTCTTTGGAAGACGCCGAAATAGTACTGGAGCCAAAGCGACTAACAGTAAAATCGTAGCCCAATTGGGTCGCCAATATTCTGTGGAAGGATATTTAAAACCATAAATCAGTTGAGGAAACCGCTCCTGCAGTACGGCAAAACAGGCACCATTTACGCCATCCAGAATTTCATAACACTCTCGAGTAGTCTCCGCATTCCAAACACCATTTAAAAACCAGGGAGCAACCCCAACCGTAATAGAATAAATTACCCACACAGCAATAATTGTCATAATTGTATTAAAAACAGACGAAAATAGGTTTTCACGTACCCACTTTAATACTCCACCTTCACCGACTGGTGGCGCACGCTCTTCAAGCATTTCATGTCGCACAAAAGAATTACTATTATTTGACATTCTCACCTTTCCTTCAGCATAATGCTACGGTTATAGACATTCATAATCGCAGAAATAGATAAGCTTATGACCAGATAAAATAGCATCAGCAACAAGACAGCTTCAATTGCCCGACCAGTTTGGTTGAGTGTTATACCACCCAGGGTGCCTGTGACATCCATATAACCAACGGCGAGAGCTAAAGAACTATTTTTGGTAATATTTAGATAGAATGAGATTAAAGGTGGCACAATTACTCGCAAGGCCTGCGGTAAAACCACCAAATTCATAACCAAATTAGATCTTAAACCTAGCGCGCTGGCGGCCTCAGTTTGACCTTGATTTACAGATTGAATTCCAGCTCTTACGACTTCTGCTATAAACGCTCCCGTATAAATGGACAAAGCAAACCAAAGAGAGATTAAAGACCCGCGCGCGTAAATTCCCCCCTTAAAGTTGAAACCTTTTAACTCAGGATATTCGAGCCCAATCGGATTACCCATTATGAAATATACAAGAATGGTTGGTATGAAAAATATAGCCAAACTAGTCCATCTAGTTTCAATTAATTGACCCGCACTATAAAGCTTTTGACGGGCATAAAATCGAAATGCAAAAACTCCAATAATTGATAGTATAAAAGTAGCAATTACTACTGCAGACCCGTCATAAAAAATTGGCTTGGGGAGATAAATCCCACGTCCTGTGAAAGCAACCGCATCCCAAAGCATGCTAGCTTCAGGGTTCTCACCCCTAAATGCTTTCGGTTGGGGCAGTATTGTGAGAAAAACAGAGTGAATTATGAGGATCCAGATAAGAACAGGTACATTGCGGAATATCTCAACATAGATCATCATTAACTTGGCAACGATCCAATTGTTGGACAACCGCAAAATACCAGCCGTCACACCAAAAACTGTCGCCATGATACAGCCTAAAAATGCTACGAGCAGAGTATTTAATACACCAACAAATGCAGCCCTAAGATGGGTAGATTGACTATTATACTCAATCAGACGTTGGTTAATGTCGTAACCAGAGGCTTCACCCAAAAAGCTGTAGGAAATATTAAGTCCAGCTGAGGCTAAATTTTCTAAGAGATTTTTACCCAAATAGGCCATGATAAAAATAAGAATTAGAAGGGCCAAAAACTGAAACGTATAAGATCTGTAACGCTTATCATTTAACAGCATAGAGAACTTAAAATTATCTCGCCGTGATATTTGGGAAGTATTCATAAAACACTGGACCTTGAAACGCCAAAAATAAATTCGGGCAAGCTAGATTTTTTAAAGCAATCTTGAAAAGCAAAGGGCGCACGTTGTGCGCCCTTTGTGGATATTAGATAGATTTAACGGAAAGGTGGTGAATAAATTAAACCGCCGTCTGTCCATTTCGCGTTAACACCACGTGCTAACCCAATAATAGTGCTTGCGCCGATATTATTTTCAAAAATCTCACCATAGTTACCGGAAACTGAAATTGCGCGATGAGCCCAATCAGCATCTAAGCCCAGCATCTCTCCCAAATTACCTTCAGCACCTAATAAACGGTTCATCTCAGGGTTATTTGTTCCTTTAGCCATCTCAGCTACATTACCAGCTGTTACGCCTAATTCTTCCGCCGTAATAAGAGCGTTCAAAGTCCAACGTACTACGTCGCCCCAGTTATTATCTCCATGACGCACCAGAGGACCTAATGGTTCTTTGGAAACGATTTCTGGAAGCACAACGTGATCATTTGGGTTTTCCATATTCGCTCGTCGTGCGGCGAGAGCAGATCTATCAGTTGTGAAAACATCACACGCACCAGCCATGTAATTAGTCACAGCCTCTGAACCTGTTTCTACTGGAACAGCCTCGTAGCTCATATTATTTGAACGGAAAAAATCTGCCAAGTTTAATTCAGTTGTAGTACCGGTTTGAATACAAACAGTTGCTCCGTCTAATTCAGTTGCTGAGCTAACGCCCAGATCTGCTTTAGCCATGAAGCCCTGACCATCATAGTAGTTCACACCCACAAATTCGAACTTAAGATCAACATCACGGCTGAAAGTCCAAGTTGTATTTCGTGCCAACATGTCAATTTCACCAGAAGCCAACGCTGTAAAACGTGTCTTACCAGTAGTTGGAACGAATTCAATAGCATCAGAATCGCTGAGCACCGCTGCTGCAACTGCGCGACATACAGCTACATCAAAACCTTGCCAAACACCGTTTGCATCCGGCTCTGCAAAACCTGGAACACCAGTTGAAACGCCGCAATTCAATTTGCCACGCGCCTTAACGTCATCTAGTGTGCCTGCGAAAGCAGCACCAGCAGTTAGCCCAGCTACAGTCACTGCGCCAAGAATAAATGAAGTTTTCATTTTTACCTCTTCCTAAATTTGCCCAAATACGGGCATTAAAAAAATCGACCAGGTAAGTTAGCGTAAAATGCTCGCCCCCCGTCAACTAAGTGGACGGAGTGTGTCCCAAATGGACCTAAAAGGTCAAGGTCACAAACGCTAATATATTAACGTTTTTTGGATTTTTTTACCATTTTTATTAAAAAAATAGTCTTTAGCTCACTATTTGAAAAAATTCGCATCCAATTTTAAAATCACTATATTTATTTTTGGAACTTGCGACCGCCTCCTCATCACTTCCCCACTGCTCTATCTGCCATTCTTCATCAACCTGAGATGCCAACCAAATTTGATCAGCCGTAAATGCTTTTTCAACAAAGGCGTAGGCGCCTATTAGACTACCCGTAATGGTAACAAGCTCATGAAAAGCTGTTAATTGAAAAGGTGTCATATTGTAAATTGGAGCCTTCAACTTCTGCATCTCATCAACATCTTGTTCTATAAACATAACTCCAGAAGATATCTTCATGCTTACCTTCAAAGCGCCATTTGCCCAATCTAAAAATGGATCCCAGGCAGTCGTTTGCCTCTCGATAAGTTCAGTAGGACTAGAGGCTCTGTAACAAAACAGATCAGTTTCGCCATATTCTGACAAAATGTCTGCAACTTCCTGAAATTGCAATGAAACCTTGTCTATGGCCGAATTCGACAATCTAGTAAAAGGCATTTCTTCAGGAATAATTTCATTACTTTGTTCTCTCCACTCGTCTGCTACTTTTTTTGCTAAATCACTTGAAGGCAATACCAAGGTATTTTTGGCGGGGGTTACGATGGGCCGATTATCAAGGGTCACTAAAAACCCAGTCTCATATTTCTGTACATCAACTGTTTCCCATGTACATTTAATCTTCCATTCACTCATTACATTTCCAATCAAACACGACAAAGGTCACATAATTTAGGTATGCATAAATATTGACTATGACTGCCATCGATATTATTCCAATGAATCCAAAAATGGATCATTGGAAAAGTCTCTGCCATTCCACTCAAATGTCTTCCAAGTAAGCGCCATGTGATCAGGCAAATCAGCTATTATTTCTAAAGGCTTTCTCGTTACTGGGTGTTCAAGTTTCAAATAACGTGCATGTAAATGAAGGTCATCACTAAGCTCACCACCAAGTTGAGCGCCCCATCCATCTCCCAAATTTTGCTGGCTCATGTTACCATATTTTTTATCACCAATGATAGGATGACCTAATTCGGCAATATGGGCTCTAAGTTGGTGTGTTCGACCAGTAATAGGAGCCATTGCTAGCCACGAACCTCGTTTAGCAAGTTGCGTCAAAACCATATAGTCCGTTGCTGCATGTTTAGCTCCATCCATTTTTTTTATGTCATTAGGGTGGACACATCGCATTTTCTCAAAATCCCTGAAACTTGACTTTACTAATCCGTAATTAATTGTTCCAGAATGTGGGGTCGGTACACCTGCTACTGCAGCCCAGTAAATTTTACGTGTCTTCTTTTGCTTGAAAGCATCCGCCAAATACTGAGCAACTTTCCTGGTGCGAGCCAATAGCAAGACGCCAGAAGTTTCTTTATCCAAGCGGTGTACTAATCTTGGCTTCTCATCCATCTCAAATTTAAGTGCTTCAGTGAATCCATCTATATGTTTTTTTTGTTTACTACCACCTTGGGTGGCTAACCCTGCAGGCTTATTTAGAGCTATAATATGATCATCACGGTAAATAACCGTTTTCATTATTGCGGCAGCATCATGCTCAGTAATCGAATTATAAGGTCTTTGATGTTCAGGATCTGGGTTAGTTAGCGGTGGAATTCTTAGAGACTGTCCAACCTTTATACGGCTTGAGGCTTTACATCGTGCACCATTTATTCTTACCTCACCCTTTCTGCACATTTTCTCAATTCGACCTTGGGTAAGCTGTGGAAAACTACGCCTTAACCAGCGATCTAGCCGTTGATCATCGTCTGATGCCGAAATTTCTAATATTTGTACACTCATTAACATTATCCTGACTGAGCTTAAAATACTCAGAACATTTTTGACATCATAGCACGTGGCTCTTTCTGAGTTTATGCGAAATTAATGTCAATATCACATATTTCTATCACGTTTCAATCTGAGCTTTTCAAAATAGGTAACTCTTTTTTTTAGTTCACGTTCAAAGCCTCTTTCCACCGGGTTAAAGAAAACTTCGCGAGATAACTCTTTCGGAAAAAAGTTCTGGCCAGCAAACGCATTCTCGCTGTCATGATCATATATATACCCATCTCCAAAACCATTTTTCTTCATCAGTTGCGTTGGTGCGTTGAGAATATCTAACGGCGGCGGCATTGAACCAGTTTCTTGTGCTAATTTTCTTGCCGAATTGAAAGCCTTGTATACAGCATTTGATTTTGGAGCTAGCGCTAGATAGCAAACAGCTCTTGCCAAAGACAGGTCTCCCTCTGGGCTTCCAAGCCTCTCATAGGCTTGCCAAGTCTCAATACATATTGATGCTGCATGCAGATCTGCAAGTCCAATATCCTCTGCTGCTATCCTAACCAAACGCCGGCATATATAACTTGGGTCTTCACCACCCTCTAACATCCTCGCTAGCCAATACAAAGCCCCATCTGGATCGGATCCCCTTACAGATTTATGTAGAGCTGAAATTAGATTGTAATGATGATCGCCTTTTTTATCATAATTTGTAACTCTGCGAGAAAGTCTAGTTTCAAGATCTTGCTCAGTGACTCTATTATTACTGTTCCAAGAGGCAACCTGCTCTATGTAATTTAATAATGACCTTCCATCCCCATCTGACATCTCGATGATAAAAGAAATTGCATTTTCTGAAAACATAGGTGCATTTTTCATAGAACCAATTGCACGATTAAAAATCTTCAGGAGGTCTTCAGCGTTAAGCCGCTCTAGAATTAAGACTTGAGACCGCGACAGCAATGCCGAATTTAATTCGAATGACGGATTTTCAGTGGTGGCTCCTATCAATATAATGGAGCCATTTTCCATGTAAGGAAGAAAACTATCCTGCTGAGATTTATTAAATCGATGAATTTCATCTACGAATAAAATGGTTCGAGCTCCGTTAGAGTACCTAACTGAGGCAGCATTTAATAATTTTTTTAAATCTGAAACACCAGAAAAAATTGCACTTATTTCCTCATAGTGAGCACTAACTTCGTTTGCGATCGCGCGAGCTATGGTAGTTTTACCAACCCCCGGTGGACCCCAAAAAATTATTGAGACCAACTGGCTACTTTTTACCATTAACGCCAGCTGGCCATCAGCAGCGAGAAGCCTGTCCTGGCCTACTACTTCATTAAGAGATTTTGGTCGAAGTTTCTCCGCTAAAGGAGTATTTGTTTGAGAAATTTCATCCTTAGGAACTTTTGAAACGCTTTCAAATAAATCTGTCATATTCGGTTACGCACTATCATTCTGTCGCCACCATGAGAAATCAGATATTGAGTGGGCTGCAAAACGCTAGATGTTAATTCATCAATTAACTTGGAAGTCATTGCAAGCGTTCCATTTATTTTCTCAATTAGATCATCTGATAGAAACTCAAACTAAAATGGCGTACCTAACATACTACTCTTAAGTTTTAATCAGTTTATTATAGTTAAAGATTTACCAAAAAAAAACCCCAGCTTTTCTGCTGGGGTATCCTAATAATAAACATAATTTTCAGGTTATGCTTCTTCAGCACTCTCTTCTTCTGCAACCCTTGCTTTGTCGGCCGCTCCTTTTGCTGAAATATCACGGTCTACAAATTCAATTATTGCCATTGGAGCCATATCACCATAACGGAAACCAGCCCTCAAAACTCTGGTGTACCCACCCTTGCGCTCTGTATAACGTGGTCCAAGCACATCAAAAAGTTTGGTCACATACTGATCTTCTTTTAGCTGAGCCGATGCTAAACGACGTGCGTGTAAATCGCCTCTTTTGGATAAAGTGATTAATTTCTCAACGATTGGCCGCAATTCTTTTGCCTTTGGCAGTGTGGTTTTTATTTGCTCGTGCTCTATTAAAGATCCAGCCATATTTGCAAATAGAGCTTTCCGATGCTCATGAGTTCGATTTAAGCGGCGATAGCCTTTAGAATGACGCATTTATATCTCCTGCTATTTATACTTTGTCTGATGGCTGGTGCGTGCCAGCCACTCTCCTTGGGGCCTCTGCCCTTAATTTCCCCATCTAAATGGGCATTTATAAATTAAAAATTGTCTTCAAACTTTTTGGCAAGCTCCTCAATATTGTCAGGCGGCCAGTCTTCCACATCCATACCCAGATGTAGCCCCATTCCAGACAAAACTTCTTTAATTTCATTCAAAGACTTTCGACCAAAGTTAGGCGTTCTAAGCATCTCAGCCTCTGTTTTTTGGATCAGATCGCCAATGTATACGATATTATCGTTTTTCAAACAATTCGCTGATCGTACAGATAACTCTAGCTCGTCAACTTTCTTGAGGAGCAGCGGATTAAACTCGAGACCGTCATCATCATCGCCGCTATCTGCGGCCTCAGGTTCCTCAAAATTCACGAAAATTGAAAGTTGATCTTGTAGGATACGTGCTGCAAAAGCGAGCGCATCATCGGCAGAAATAGAGCCATCAGTTTCAATCTTCATGGTAAGCTTGTCGTAGTCTAATACCTGACCTTCTCTGGTAGGTTGAACATCGTATGACACTTTTTTGACTGGAGAATAAATTGCATCGATTGGCATCAGACCAATTGGTGCATCCTCTGGTTTGTTTTTCTCTGCCGGAACGTAACCTTTTCCAGTATTCACTGTTAATTCCATATACAGATCTGCCCCATCATCTAAATGACAGATTACATGTTCCTTATTTAACACATCAATACCTGCACTCTCCGATATGTCGGCCGCAGTTACAATTGCTGGACCTTTTGCACTAATCGATAAACGCTTAGGCCCTTCGACCTCCATTCTCAGGTCTACACCTTTTAAGTTTAAAACGATATCAGTAACATCTTCTCTGACACCAGTAATAGACGAAAATTCATGCAGGACATTATCTATTTGTATGCTAGTTATTGCCGCTCCTTGCAGGCTGCTCATCAATACGCGACGAAGTGCGTTTCCGAGAGTTAAACCAAACCCCCTTTCAAGGGGCTCGGCGATCATAGTAGCTTGTCTAAGCTGATCGTTTCCTGGTTTTACTTCTAGTTGTGCTGGCTTTATGAGCTCGGCCCAGTTTTTGTGGATCATTAGTCCCTCCATTCTTGCGTTGATTTCATGACCGTAAAATCAAACGCGCCCGAGGTTAAAAATATTGAAAATTATTTAGTTAAATAAATTCTAGTTAAAATTAAACACGACGCCTTTTGGGCGGCCGACATCCGTTGTGCGCTATCGGTGTCACATCCCTAATAGATGTTATATTGAAACCAACTGCTGCTAATGCTCTAAGTGCACTTTCTCTACCAGAACCAGGCCCTTGCACCTCGACTTCTAGAGTTTTTACACCGTGCTCCTGAGCTTTTTGACCGGCATCCTCGGCTGCCATTTGAGCTGCGTAAGGTGTCGATTTGCGAGAACCTTTAAAACCCATCGTGCCGGCCGATGACCAAGCTATAGCGTTTCCCTGAACATCAGAGATTAAAATTTTTGTATTATTGAAAGAAGAGTTTACGTGGGCAACCCCAGCCGCAATATTTTTAATGACCTTCTTTTTAGTCCCACGACGTGTTTCGCGTGCCATACGTTGATCCTCCTATTTCTTCTTGCCAGCAATAGCTTTTGCAGGACCTTTACGAGTTCTTGCATTAGTGTGAGTTCGCTGACCACGTACAGGAAGGTTTCGGCGATGACGAAGACCCCTATAGCAGCCCAAATCCATAAGTCTTTTTATATTCATTTGCACTTCGCGGCGCAAATCACCTTCGACTGTAAAGTTAGCGTCAATGTGCTCGCGCATTGCAATAACTTCCGAGTCTGAAAGTTCATTTACTCGTCTTGATTTGTCGATTTTGACAGCATCACAAATTTCTTCTGCTATTGATGAGCCAATTCCAGTAATATAAGTAAGAGCTATAGGTACGCGCTTACCCGTTGGGATATTTACGCCGGCGATCCGTGCCATTTCTGTCCTTTCGTTGCGGTTCCGTAAAACCAGAACCTTTTTTCACAACGCGAAATCTCTTTTGATTAGAAAAGATTACGCTACCACCTAAAGGGTGGATTTGCTAATGTTAAAGCTGATTCCAATTAGGAATATGGGTGAGTATGTGCATTTAAGACCGACGTCAAGACTTAAGTATAAAAATTCTGAATTAAGAACAATATATCAGGTTAGATTCAATACTTTTTTAAGGCTACTGCGAACCTCATCCATAGATAGCAACCCATTTATAGAAATCAAATTCCCTTTAGCGAAGTAATACCCAAGCAGTGGAGATGTTTTCTTATAATACTCCATTAATCGCTGCTTCAAACTTTCTTCATTATCATCAGCTCTACGCTTCACATCTGTACTACCGCAAATGCTACACTGTCCATTCAGTGGCCAGGGTTTAGTTTCATCGTGGTAAACTTGACCACAACCACCACAGGTTGATCTTCCCACTATTCTTTTGATCAATGCAGTGTCATCAACTTGAATTTCTATAACTCGATCTAGGTCTCTATTACACTCCTTAAGCAGCGCACCTAGGGCATCTGCTTGTGCAAGTGTTCTAGGAAACCCGTCAAATATGAAGCCAGCACCCTGTTCCCCGTCCAATTTTTCTTTAATTAAACCTATTACTATTTCATCAGTGACTAAGTCACCTCTAGACATAACCTCCGCCACAAGCTTTCCCATTTCAGTTCCGCTGTCTTTAGCTTCACGGAGCATGTCACCAGTCGACAATTGAACCATTCCGAGAGATTCTACCAGAAATTGAGCCTGCGTTCCCTTACCAGCACCAGGAGCTCCTAAGAGAATAATGTTCATTTACGTGCCGCTCCCCGGCGCCGTTTACTACGGGATTTACCCCTTAGTTGTGACTTCTGAATCAAACTTTCATATTGATGAGCAAGCAAATGACTTTGGACTTGTTGGATAGTGTCCATTGTTACCGAAACTACGATCAGAACAGATGTACCTCCAAAATAAAAAGGTATCGCGAACTGACCCCTAAGAATTTCCGGTAGCAAACAAACTCCGCCAAGATACGCCGCTCCAAGCACTAGTACCCTATTAAGCACAAACTCTAAGTGCTCTGATGTTTTTTTACCTGGCCGTAT
>ERZ802824.543-NODE-543-length-21088-cov-30.8074_pt1 | contig 21088 bp, 21 predicted proteins | sample MGYA00345650_ERZ802824 | MGnify/ENA primary metagenome ERZ802824 (study PRJEB30503, sample SAMEA104212361) | marine metagenome | biome: Westerlies Biome; feature: [SRF] surface water layer (ENVO:00010504) within the epipelagic zone...; material: water... | reverse complement strand
TGGCGTTATTGCTGGCTGGCACAGCGCTGTGGCTGGGGTCAATTCTATTCGCCATTACGGGCGGTTTGATGACAGGCCTGCTGACCGCCGGGGTGATCATGATCATTTTCGGGCTAAGCGGAACCAGCCGGGCCGTGTCGCGCCCCTTGCAGCGCTTATCGCCGCGCTTATTGTCGCTTGTTGGTGCCGTGTTGGTGGTCGGGCTTCTGGCCGCCCCGCCGCAGCTTCTGACCATGCTCGGGCCAAAAATGGCGGCAGATTACCGGCAAGCAAATGACGATGGGGGTGTGTCTGTGGTCTGGCAGGACTGGCAACCGGCGATGATCGGGCCGCTTGTTGATTCCGGAAAGACTGTCTTTGTCGACGTCACAGCGGCCTGGTGCATAACCTGTAAGGCGAATAAATCACTGGTGATTGAGCAGGCGCCGGTTGCGCCCTATCTGCGGCAGTTGGTTGATGCGGGTCAATTGGTGCTGTTGCAAGCTGATTGGACGCGTCCAAATGATGATATCGCGGCGTTTCTGGCCGCCTATCAACGCTATGGTATCCCGTTCAATATTGTCTATGGGCCGCATGCCGTTGACGGCATCCAGCTGGGCGAATTACTGACCTCTGACGCGGTGCTGGCAGCCCTGAACAAAGCCATGACGGGGTCTGACAATCTATAGGCTTGCACCCCCGTCAATGCCGGTATAAAAGGCTTTTCGCCTAAATTCACTGCGAAGATAAATCAGAGGATATCGCTTCATGACACAGCCCGTTGAAACAATTGCCGTCGGCCAGACCATTCCGCAGGTCAATTTCCAGATGAAACTGGATGATGGTATCAACACCTTTTCAACTGCCGACTATTTCAGCGATTGCCGTGTTGTGCTGTTTGTTGTTCCCGGGGCGTTTACCCCAACCTGTTCGGCCAAGCATCTGCCCGGCTTTGTCAAACATGCCGATAAGATCAAAGCAGCCGGCATTGATAAAATTGCCTGTTTGGCGGTCAATGATGCGCATGTGATGCGCGCCTGGGCCGAGGCCGGTAACGCCATTGGCATTGTTGATATGATGGCAGACTGGCATGCTGAAATGTCCGACGCATTGGGACTGACACGTGACATGGGGCCGATTATGGGGCGGCGGGCGGCACGCTGTGCCATGGTGATCGATAATGGCGTGGTGCAATCCATGTTTATGGAAGAGCCGGGTGCATTTGAAGTGTCAAGCGCCGAGCATGTTTTGGCAAATCTCTAGCAAAATAACTGTCTGCTAGCGGGCAATCGATTCGGCAGCGCTGCGCGCCAACTGGTCGCAGCGTTCGTTGAATTCATTGCCGGCATGGCCTTTGACCCAGTGCCATGTGATGTCATGGCGTTGCACAGCCTGATCAAGCTGTTCCCATAAATCCTGATTCGCTACCGGCTTTTTGCTGGCGGTTTTCCAGCCATTTGCCTTCCAGCGTGGCATCCAGTCCTGCACGCCATTCATCACATACCGGCTATCTGTATGCAGCGCGATCGGCATCGCCCGGGTCACAGCGTTCAGCCCCATGATCGCGGCTTTCAGCTCCATCCGGTTGTTGGTGGTGTCAGCTTCATGGCCAACAATTTCCTTTTCATTGTCGCGCCAGCGCAAAACCGCCGCCCACCCACCTGGCCCGGGGTTCGACAAACATGATCCATCAGTGAAAATGGTCACAAGATTATCAGGCTGATCTGTCACGATGCGTCTCCGGCAGGCGGGCGCAAATCAATTCCATAAGCCGTGATGCCGGATACCGATTGATGAAACCGTAAAATGGCCCAATATTCCATCGGATCTTTCGGACTGACCAGGGCGTCCTTTGGTGTATGTATCCAATCATATAGGCGCGTCAGGAAAAACCGCATCGCCGATCCGGCAGCCAATACCGGGATCGCGTTTTTTTCTTTATCCGTCAGTGGCCGAACCGATTCATAGCCTTGCATAAGGGCGCGTGATTTTGTCATGTTAAAGCTGCCATCAGCCTCAAAACACCATGAATTCAGGCAAATCCCGACGTCATAGGCAAGGATGTCTTCACAGGCGAAATAAAAATCAATCAGGCCGGTCAAATTGTCGCCAACAAAAAGAACATTGTTGGGGAACAGATCTGCGTGAATGATCCCATGCGGTAAATCGTCTGGCCAGTGTTGCAGAATCTGCTGCAAACGCCCGGTAATGGTGTCATACATCCCTGCGCCAAGAATATCGGCGTCGGCACCAATACTGGTCAGCAGCGTTGTCCATGAAGCCGGGCCAAGCGCATTGGCGCGGCGCCGCGATACACCTTGTGCCTTGAGATGAAGTTCGGCAAGGCTGGCACCTAACGCACGGCATTTGGCGCGGTTTGGAAAGCGCGAAAATGTGCCATCAAGAAACGAAAATAGCGCACAATGCCGGCCGGCAATGTCATGCAATATGCGGCCATTACGTGCCGCCACCGGCACCGGGCAATTCATGCCAGCGTCGGACAGATGCGTCATTAACTCAATAAAAAACGGCAAATCATCGGCATCAACCCGCTTTTCATAGAGCGTCAGAATGTAATTGGCTTTTGTCGTTCGCAGTAAATAGTTGGAATTTTCGACACCTTCGGCAATGCCGGCAAAGCTCAGAACATCACCAACATCATAGCCTGCCAAAAATGCATGCAGCGTTGTGTCATCAACTGTTGTGTAAACCGCCATGCGGGTCTCTCAGAATCAATGTGTTAAAATTGGTGGCAGCTTGAAGTTCACAGTTTCCCGGATATGGCCATGTTCAGTCACCTGCAAATCATAGCGTTCAGCCAGAGTTTGAATCACATCCTGCACCAGACTTTCCGGGGCAGAGGCACCGGCTGACAGGCCAATATGGCTGGCTTTGTCGGTGCGACCCCAATCGATGGCGTGTTTGTCAGCAATCAGCATGGCGTCATCAGCCCCGGCCAGCTTTGCAACTTCGACAAGACGTTGTGAATTTGACGAGTTTGCGGCACCGATCACCAGCATCAGATCAACATCATTGGCCATATCTTTGACAGCTTTCTGACGGTTCGTCGTGGCATAGCAAATATCCTCGCCGCGCGGGCCGGTGATATCCGGAAAGCGAAACTGCAAAATTGAAATAATTTCGGCGGTATCATCCACTGAAAGCGTTGTTTGTGTCGCAAAAGCCAGATTGCTGCTGGTTGGTGGTTGCACCGTGCGGGCGTCTTCGGCGGTTTCGATAAGGGTCACCTGTGCCGCATCCACTTGTCCCATTGTGCCTTCAACTTCGGGATGGCCGGCATGCCCGATCAGCAGTAAATGCCGATGATTGTCGGCATGCCGTCTGGCCTCGATATGCACTTTGGTGACCAGCGGGCAGGTGGCATCAACAGCAATCATCTGACGCTGATCAGCCTCTGCAACAATTGCCCGGGACACACCATGCGCGGAAAACACCACAGGCGCGCCGTTGGGCACCTCATCAAGCTCTTCAACAAAAACAGCGCCTTTTGCGGCAAGCCCATCCACCACAGTTTTGTTATGCACGATTTCATGCCGGACATAGACAGGTGTGCCAAATTTCTCCAGCGCGACCTCGACAATCTTAACGGCGCGGTCGACGCCTGCACAAAACCCACGCGGGGCTGCGAGTGTCAGTTTTTTTGCAATTTTTTTCATAGGTTCTTTTGTTGCCTGTTTCGGGTGTTTAGGTCAATTGCTGTTCTGTAAAAAAACCGCTATCATCGCCTTATGAAAAAGCTCTTCATCCCGGCCATGCTTGGCAGTCTCGTGTTTCTGGCGTCCTGTTCATCTAAAGATGAATTGGTGTTTTGCCCCCCACTCAGCGCGCCGGTCGAGGGGGCGCGGGCATTTGTGCTGACCGATGAACAAAAACAAACAGTCGATGTCCGGCTGAATGGGGTGCGGTCACAATGTACAGCTGAGGCCGATGGCAGCATCCTGATGGAGGTCAAAGTCGGTCTGAAAATGACCCGCGATCTGGCGCAGAATGCAGCTGCTGATATCGCCGTTGTGCCGATGATGACGGCCATTTTGGACACCAATGATAACGTGTTGTCGAATGAGGCCTTCGGCTATAAAACCGGATTTAACACCGATCTTGCCCGGCTGTTGCCGGTGGTTGAGTTTGAGCTGGTGGTGCCGGCGGATGGTCGGGCGGTGATAAGTTTAACGCCGACCCGCTAGCGAATCGGCGTAATCACCCAATCTGCGAATTACCGCGGTAAACCCGGCACCCGATCAGTTTAGTTTTTCAATCTCGGCTGTCGCCTTGTCAACAAGTGCGAGGCTGGCTTTGTCATCGAGTTTTGTCGTGATGATTTCACTCGCCGTGGCGATCGCCAGACTTGCCGCGCGATCCCGCAGTTCGGCAATCATGCTGGCTTCGGCAGCTTTGATTTTGGCATCAGCCTGCTGTTCACGACGTTTCACCGCCGCCACAGCTTTCTTTTCGGCAGTTTCACGAATGCGCTCGGCTGTGGCTTCGGCGGCTTTAACAATGGCTTTCGCCTCGTCAGCAGCCTCACGGTGCAACCGTTGATAGGTTTTGAGTTCGGCAACAGCCTCGTCACGAAGCGTCTTGGCTTCTCCTAAGTCGGCGCGGATCTTTGCCGACCGTTCGTCAAGCATGCCGCCAAGCGCGGCGCCAGCTTTGCGCCACACAAGCGCAATGAATACAACAAATCCAACGGCAACCCAGACCGACTCAAGAACGATTCCATGTTCCATTAGTTTGTCTCCTGCCTGGCCATCTGCGCGGCCAATTTATCTGCCGTTTTACCCGCTTGTGCCGCTGTTGTCTTGATATCGGCAAGCTGTGCAACAGCGACCATCGCGGCCTCTGCCGCAACATCATTCAAATTACCCAAGGCATCGCTGCGTGCAGTGGCCAGTTTGGCTTCGGCTTTGGCCACTTTATCAGCTAATTTTTTGGCAATTTTGGCGTCGCTGGCTTCGGCTTTTTTCGCAGCTTCAGCAGCGGCTGTTTTGGCGGTCTCTGCTGCCGCACTGCGTGCCGCGTCAAGATCAGCCTCATATTCAGCCCGGGTTTGTGCCGCGTCTTCGCTTGCAGCACGCGCCTTGCCAAGATCATCATCAAGCTTGGCCCGGCGTTCTTCGAGAACAGCGCCGATACGTGGTGTGACCAATTTTGCCATGATGATGTAGCCAGCCGCAAACAACACCACCAACCAGAAAAGCTGTGATGGCCAGGTGCTGATATCCAATTGTGGCAGGCCCGCTCCGGCAGCCCGTGCCGTTGCCGGCGCGGCTAATCCGAAAAGCATAATGCCGGCATGTTGGCATGTCTTTAAACGTATCATGTGTATCCCCTTGCCCGTCAGCCGGGCCACCGCAATCGCAATGGCTACCGGCAGACAAGTCATGGAATGTGCAATGTTCGGATGTTTTACAGCGCGAACAAAAGCAGCAGAGCAACAACCAATGCGAAAAGCGCGATAGCTTCGGTCAGCGCAAACCCAAGAATGCCGATGCCAAATACTTCGCTACGTGCAGCTGGGTTGCGTGCGATTGATGTTACCAGAGCAGAGAAGATGTTACCAATACCAACACCAACACCAGCAAGAGCGATAACGGCCAAACCGGCACCGATCATTTTTGCAGCTTCTACTTCCATAGTTATAGTCCTTCCATGAGTTTTAGGTCGTTCAGTTAATTTACACCACGCGGGGCGCGAGCCCGTTGCGGATCCTTGTGCCGCTGCCTCTAGTGAAGATGCAGGGCGTCATTCAAATACATGCAGGTTAGAATGGTGAAAACATAAGCCTGAAGTGCGGCCACCAATACTTCCAGTCCGGTCAGGCCGATCAGCGCCAGAAATGGCAGCACAGAGCCGGCCATGGCAAGGCCGCCAGCGCCTGAAATCATCACCGCAAGACCAGCAAACACCTTCAACATGGTATGACCTGCGAGCATGTTGGCGAATAAACGAACCGAAAGGCTGACCGGGCGAACAAAATATGAAATCACCTCAATGACAATCAAAAACGGGATCAGCACTTTTGGAGCACCTGCCGGTACAAAAAAGCTAAAGAAATGCAGCCCGTGCTTAAAAAGCGCGATTAAAGTCACGCCGACAAACACAAAAGCGGCCATGGCAAATGTCACCACAATTTGCGAGGTGAATGTGTAGGAATAGGGGATCAGGCCAAGCATATTGCCGAACAGCAAAAACACGAACAGAGTGAAGATGAAGGGAAAATACGGACGGCCTTCGTGACCCACATTGCTGCGCACCATTTCGGCGACAAATTCATACATCATTTCAGCAAGGCCTTGCATGCGGCCCGGGACAAGCTCGGCGCGGCGCATCGCGCTGATCAGAAATACCGCGCTGATACCGACCGCCAACGCCATAAACAGGCTGGAATTTGTGAATGACAGGTCGTAACCGCCAAAGGACAATTCGATCAAAGGTTTGATCTCGAACTGGGCTACCGGTGAATGCATTCCCTGCGAACCGCTCATGTCCTGTCTGCTCCTTTATTCTTCGGGTCTGATGACCCCTTGCTTTTCAAGTCTGATGAGTTTTTATGCTCATCAAAATAACCGGCAGCCAAACCACGGCCAGTAAAAACACGCCACACATTCAGCATGCCGGCGATCGCTCCTAAAAAGAACATCACCAATAAAAACAGCGGCGATGTGTCCAGCCATCTATCCAGCACCCAACCGATAAAAGTGCCAACAATAACACCGGCGACCAATTCGGTTGCCACCCGCCCCATAATCGCTGCGGCGCCTTCGGGAAGTGCCGACTGCGATGGTCGGTCTTTTTGTTCCCGATCTGCCTGCAACTTGTCCAGACGACGGTCAATGTCGGCAAGACGCTGTCGGTCTTTGTGATCATTGCTGTCATTCATCTGGATGTTCCCGTCCTGAACCAGCATGATACCGTTGGCTTTAAATCGCCCTTTGGCATCTGTGCAGAGGATTTGTGGGTATTTGCGGACCTGTTCTTGTTATTGACCTTTTAACCGTTTGGACAGCCTGCCAAGACATCGGGAAACCGGTGGATTACCGCGCTGACAAACTGGCTTAAATCGCGCCCAAAATAGGGGGGTGAATTGGCCTTTGTCAAGCATTCAATGGCTGTTCAATGATAGTTCTTTTGCCGCAGGTTTCTGGGGATTATGGCCGCGCGGTAAAACATCTGTCTGATTCGCCTGCCGAGCTGGCTTAAACTGTGGCAATATCACGGATTCTTTCGGCTGTTTGCAGGTCTACCGAGACCAGTTTTGAAATCCCGCGCTGTTCCATTGTGATGCCAAACAACCGGTCCATCCGGGCCATTGTCATACGATGGTGGGTGATGACAAGGAATCGGGTATCGGTCTGCGCACAAATATCGCGCAGCAAATCGCAAAATCTCACAACATTTGAGTCATCAAGCGGCGCATCGACCTCATCCAGCACGCAAATTGGCGCAGGATTTGTCAAAAATACCGCAAAGATAATGGCCAGAGCCGTCAATGCCTGCTCGCCGCCGGATAACAGCGACAAAGATTGCAGCCGTTTGCCGGGCGGGCTGGCAAGAATTTCGAGACCGGCCTCAAGCGGGTCGTCAGCATCGGTGAGCTGTAATTCGGCCGTGCCACCGCCGAATAATTTGTTGAACAGCGTTTTGAAATGCTGGTTCACTTCGGTAAAGCTTTTCAGCAGGCGTTCACGCCCCTCGCGGTTTAATTGCGAAATCGCCGCGCGTAATTTGGCAATGGCTGCCAGCAAATCATCGCGTTCGGTTTCCATAGTGGTGATGCGGCTGGCGACATCCTCCATTTCAGCTTCGGCGCGCAGATTGACCGGGCCAATATTATCGCGTTCCCGGATCAGTCTTTGCACCCGCTCTTCCAGCACATCTATCTGCGGCAGGGTGGCCGGGTCGTCAATATCGGCAATGCTGGCAACAGCGTCAGGTGCACAGTTCAGTTTTTCAAAAATACGTGCTTTTAGGTCGGCCAGCTTGGCGGTGCATCGTTCCTGATGACCTTCGGCACGGATTTGAATCTCGCGCGCGTCGGCCAGCGATGTGTCGGCATCGCGCTGCAATGTCTCGGCTTCGGCAAGTTTGGTCTCAGCCAGGCGCAGGGCATCAGATGCGCTCTGTCTGGCATTGTCGGCAATTTCCAGACGGTCGAGGATTTCCATGCGCTGTTTGGCAATTGTGGCAGGTAAATCATCAAGTCTTTTTTGCTCTTGCACACCATCGGCAAGCCGGTTTTCAAGCTCGGCAATCCGCCCGGCGGCCCCATCAAGCCGCTGTTGCCAGGCAGCGGCCTCCTGTTCACAGCTGCGTCGTCTATTTTCGGCATTTTTGATGGCCTCGGCCAAACGCGATTCGGCCTGCATGGCGGTGCTCAGCGCGTCACGGGCAGTCTCGGCGGTGCGGCGCGCGGCGGCTTCGGCGGCGCCCAGTGCGGCATCATCACCCAACGCGGCAATTTCCGCCTCACATGCGCTCAGGCTGCCAGCCAGATCATTCAATGTCTGGTCTAATTCAGCCGCGCGAAGCTGTGCGGCATCCGCCTTCAGCCTGTCAGATTCAGCTTGCCGGCGCATTTCGCCAAATTTCTGTTCAGCGGCAAGGCTGGCGGCGCGGCATTCACGTAATTCTGTCTGGCACTGGCGCAGTGTTTCCTGCGTTTGCTGCGCTTTATTTTGATCAGCGTCTGCTTTTTTGGTCACCGCCGCCAGATCAGCTTGCAAATGATCAAGTCGGCGGCGCTGGCGGATACGTTCGGCGCTTTTATCTGTTTTCGAGGCCAGACGCACAAACCCGTCCCAGCGCCACAGGCTGCCGTCTTTGCTGGTGATCGCCTGTCCCGGCTGCAGCTGCATTTGCAGCTGTTCAGCCTGTGCCGGATCATCAATCACGCCAACACCGGCCAATGCCACTGTCAGCGCTGGGGCGCCCGTCACATAGCTGGCCAATGCGGTGGTGCCATCGGGGGGTCGCAAAGCTGTTGATGGCGGTGCGGTTCGCCAATAGCCGCGCCGCCCGCTGCCAACTGGCACCGACAATTCATCAGCAAGATAGGCTGCCAGCGCTATTTCCATGCCGTCACTGACCGTTAACTGGTCGATGACCGGGCTTGCCTCACCATCATCCTGATCTGCCAGAAGATACTGCAAAGCGTCGATTTCGGCTTGCAGTCTGGCGATCTGCGCAGCGCTGTCACGGCGGGCGGTTTCGCCAGCTTCCGCCGCTACCGTTGCCGCCGTTAGTTTGTTGTCGGCCGTTTCAAGGGCTTTATTTGCGGCGTGAAAATCGGCCTCGCACGCGGTGCATTCAGTTGCCGCGATTTCAGCTTGTTGTGCCAGTTCCGCTATCGCCAGATCGGCAAGCGCGGCGGTCGCTGTTGCCTGTCTTGTGGTGATGTCAGTTTGCCGGGCGGCAAGGCTGGCGCGGCTGTTGGCGGCGGCGCGCAACACCGCGCTGGCATCTGCAAGCGTTGCATCAGCCGCGTTGGCGGCGGCGCGGGCGGCTTCGAGATTTTGCGCCGTCTCAGCTTGCCGTGGGGTGGCTTCGGCAATTTCATTACCGCGTGCGGTGGCTTCTTCATTTAAGTGCTGGATCGCTGCCTTGGCATCATCCCGCAGGCTGGTTTCGCGGGCGATGTCAGCGCGTAACTGTGTTTGTTGGCTGCCGAGTTGTTGCAGTGCCTGTTGCAGCCGTTGTTCTTCCCGGTCAAGCTCTTCACGCCCAAGAGACAGACGTTGATATTCAGCCGCTTTTTCAGCTTCGGCATGCCGCAAGGGTGCCAGTGATGCGCTGATCTCGGCGCGCGCTGTGGCGCTTCTGGCAGCCAGTTTTGTGCGCTCTTCAACACCTATTTTTGCATTCTGCAAATCGGTATCTGACTCGGTCAATGCGTCGGCGGCATCTGTCCAGCTTGCCATTAAAAGCTGTGCTTCTGCCTTGCGGATACGGTCGGCAACCGAGCGGTAGCGGGCGGCCTGACGGGCTTGCTTTTTTAACGAATCGCGCTGCTCGATCAGGCCCGCGATGACATCATCCAGCCGTTCGAGGTTGGTTTCAGCACTGCGTAAACGTAACTCCGCCTCATGCCGCCGTGCATGCAGTCCCCGAATATTGGCAGCTTCTTCGAGCAAGGCGCGTCGATCGGTTGGCTTGGCCCCGACAATGGCACCGATTCGGCCCTGACTGACAATGCCGGATGATCGTGCGCCACTGGCCACATCGGCAAATAACAGCTGGATATCGCGGGCGCGGGCCGGCTTGGCGTTGACATAATAGCTGCTGCCTTTGCCACGCTCTATTTTCCGCGTAATTTCAATGTCATCATTATTGTTGAATTCGGCCGGGGCGCTGCGTTTGCGATTGTCGAGTTCAAGTGAAATTTCGGCAATATTGCGGGCTGGACGTTGTTCTGTGCCGGCGAAGATGACGTCATCCATCTCGCCACCACGCATCTGCCGTGCCGAGCTTTCGCCCATCACCCACCGCAGGCCTTCAACGATATTTGATTTGCCACACCCATTCGGCCCAACAATGCCGGTAAGACCGCTTTCAATATCGATCTCGGCGGCTTCGGCAAAGGATTTGAAACCGGCCATTTTCAGGCTGCGAAAAATCACAATATCAACTCGCGCAGAAACCCCGGATCAGGTGCCGGTAGCGTTAATTTTTTCGGCAAACTCGTCAAAGGACAAGCTGCCTGAAATAACGGTTTTATTGTTGATGACGAAAGATGGTGTTGCCTGAACCTCCCACTGGCGCAACGCTTCCTGACGCATCTCCACGATGCTTTCAAGAAGTGGCCGGTTGCGCATGACAGCGTCAAATTCAGCGCTGCTGATGCCAGCCAGTCGGCCGAGTTTGCGCAAGGCGTCAATCGGGTCTTCGGCGCCGGCCCAAAGATTCTGTTTTTCCAGCAGCATGGCGACCATCGGGAAATATTTTTCTGCTGTCACTGTGCGCGCCATGGCATGCGCCCGCAACGCCAGACCATCAAGCGGAAAAGCCCGCATTTCAAAGCGCACAACGCCCTGATCAATCAGCCGGGTTTTAATCTGCGGGAATGTGTTTTTGTGAAAGCTGGCGCAATGGCTGCAGGTCATAGAGAAAAATTCAATGACCTGAATCGGCGCGTCATCCCGACCCAAAAAGCGCGGCGCTTGCGCATGCGCGATGATGTCGGACGCGGCCACAGCAGCGCTAGGCAGCAAGCTGGCGGCCAGACCGGTTGCCAGCATCTGGCGGCGGGATATGTTTTTGGATAGGTAATGTGATGTTTTTGTCATAGCCCTAGCATAGTCGAACAGGAAAATTGGGGCAATGCGCTATATCATCTGGCTGCAGATTATTTTGCCCACGCCAGATTATCGGCGCCAGATTTCCTGCGCCACATTAACAACGCCATGCGTTCAGTCAGACGGTGGTTGTATCGATGCGGTGTGGGTCGCATCGCCTCTGGGATTGTCAGCGCTGTCATCGTCATTATCAACTGGGCTGCCAACCGGACTACCAAGTCGGCGCAATGCGGCGCGCAATTCAGGGGATTCTACATCTTTTAATTTGTCATCAAGCGTCCAGATATCCAGCGGCTCTGTCGTCGGGGCGGGTGCAGGCGGCGGGCTTGCTGGCTGGTCAACGAGCGTTTGCACAAGGCTGATCCGGCTGATGGCCTGATAGCCAAAATTCGCATTTACCCGGTCAATAATCACCTGCGACATGGCCTGGGCTTGCGGGCCGCGGCCCGAAGCAATCTGTAATTTCAGCGTGCCATCGCTGCGGCTGTCACGGGGAAAGGCAACAGCATCCGGGCGACACCATGATGCCATCTCACCGACAATATCCGGCCATTGCGACAAGATGCGTCCGATGGTAAAGCCGCGGGCGCGGGCGCTGGGGGCGATCATCGGGTCAATCATTGTCGACAGGCGCTTCATTTTATTGCTGCGTGATTTAGACGGTTTGCGCATACGCCATCTGCCCGGCTTGACCTGAAGAAACCACATAGTAGCATGATTATCAGCTTCACCGCCAGTATTGCCAGCCGCGGCGGTTCATGACACTAACACCAGATGATTCCAGATCACATGCCAGCAGCAGTTTCCCGCTTTCCTTATGATGATATTTTCGCGTGGTATGACCGGCATGGGCGGGCACTGCCATGGCGTTATCGCTGGCCCGAAATGGCACCGGTCTATCATCTGTGGCTGTCGGAAATCATGCTGCAACAAACCGTCGTGGCGACGGTTATCCCCTATTTTCTGGAATTTACCCGGCGCTGGCCAACAATCGGGGATCTGGCGGTGGCGCCGGTTGATGATGTGCTCGCCGCCTGGGCCGGGCTTGGCTATTATGCGCGGGCACGCAATCTGCATAAAACGGCGAAAATTGTGGCGCATGACCATGCCGGTGTGTTTCCCAAAAATAAACAGGATTTGTTGGCTTTGCCGGGCATTGGCCCGTATACCGCCGGTGCCATTATGGTGATGGGATATGGCCAGCCGGGGGTGGTCGTCGATGGCAATATCGAGCGGGTGATGAGCCGGTATTTCGCGATCCAGACGCCGCTACCAAAAGCCAAAGCCGAGATCGCTGTTGCCTATGCCGACAGTCGTCCTGATGCCCGCCCGTCGGATTTTCCGCAGGCGCTGATGGATTTTGCCAATGCTGTCTGTACGCCAAAAATGCCGGGCTGCAGCCGGTGTCCGCTGGCCAGCAGCTGTCGCGGCTATGGTGATGGTATTGCCGAACAATTGCCGCACAAAGCGGCAAAACCGGCCAAACCCAGACGCCGGGGGGTGGCATTTGTTGCGATCAATCAGCATGGTGAGGTGTTTGTCGAGCGCCGTCCGGACAGCGGCTTGCTTGGCGGGATGACAGCCTTTCCATCATCTGGCTGGACACAGGCGCATCGGTCTGATGCAGATGCCGGGGCAGCAGCAGATGCGGCCGCTTTTGATGCAGCCCCGTTTGATGCTGATTGGCAAAAGTTACAACCTGCCGTTCAGCATGTATTTACGCATTTCGCGCTGGATATGACGGTATATGTGGCCAGGGTGCATGCGCCCTTGCCAGTGACCGGCAGCGGCTGGTGGCAGAAGCCGCAGCCAAGCCAGCTTCCCAGCCTGATGCGCAAAATCTGGAAACAGGTTGAAGGATACCGGTCGGCGACGGGTGGATTTAAAGACAAATCGAGCAGCCAGCATGGCGATATATCGGTGATTTTAAAGTTATGACCAGCCGTGACCAGCCTTGGCCACAGCGCGATAATCAGACGTAATCAGTGATTAAAATGCCGCATGCCGGTAAACACCATGGCAATGCCAGCTTCGTTGGCGGCGGCAATCACCGCATCATCGCGCATTGATCCGCCGGGCTGAATAACAGCGCTGGCGCCAGCCGCAACTAATGCCTGCAGCCCGTCGGCGAATGGAAAAAATGCATCCGATGCGGCCACAGCACCAATGGTGCGCGGCTTGTCCCAGCCGTGATGCGCGGCGGTATCAGCCGCCTTTTGCACAGCGATACGCGCTGCATCAACACGGCTCATCTGCCCGGCGCCAATCCCCACAGTGCTTTTGTCTTTGGCAAACACTATGGCGTTTGATTTGACATGTTTCGTCACCATCCAGGCAAATAACAGATCATCAAGCTGCGTTTTGGACGGCACCACCTCGGTGACGATTTGCAGATCGGATGTGCTGATCATGCCGGCGTCGCGTGACTGCGCCAGAAACCCGCCAGCCACCGATTTAAATTTAATCGATGCATCGCTGCGGTCTGGCATGTCACCGGTCAATAACAGCCGTAAATTGGGCTTTTGCGCCATGATATCGATCGCTTCCTGGCTTGCGTCCGGGGCAATCACAACCTCGGTAAACAGGCTGGCCACGGCACTGGCGGTGGCCGCGTCAAATGTCCGGTTCATCGCGACAATGCCGCCAAAGGCACTGACCGGGTCTGCGGCTAATGCGGTGTTCCAGGCGGTGGTTAAATCGGCGGCTGTGGCAACGCCGCATGGGTTGGCATGTTTGATGATGGCAATGGTTGGCTCATCAAATTCAGCCACAAGTTCAAACGCCGCGTCAGTGTCATTGATGTTGTTATAGGATAGCGGCTTGCCCTGAAGCTGGCGGGCCGTTGTGACGCCCGGCCGGGTTTTGCCGGTTTTGTATAGGGCGGCCAGTTGGTGCGGGTTTTCGCCATAGCGCAAATCCTCGGTCTTGCTGCCAGCCAGTGTTGTCATATCTGGTAAATTTTGCCCAAGGTGACTGGCCATCCATCCGGAAATGGCGCTGTCATAGGCGGCGGTGCGGGCAAATGTCTTGGCGGCGAGGCGCTGCCGCATGGCGAAATTTGTGCCGCCGTCTTGCTGCAGGGCATCGATAAATTCTGCATAGTCGGCCGGGTCGCACAGCACCGTTAAAAAATCATGGTTTTTGGCTGCCGCACGCAGCATCGCCGGCCCGCCAATATCAATTTTTTCGACCAATGTATCGCGGTCGTTGGTGCTGGCCAGCGTTGCTTCAAACGGATAGAGATTGACCACCAGCAGATCAATGGCTTCGATATTTTCCTGTGTCATCGCAGCCAGATGGTCGTCAAGATCACGCCGTGCGAGCAAGCCGCCATGAATTTTTGGATGCAGCGTTTTAACCCGCCCGCCCATAATTTCCGGAAAGCCAGTGACGTCTGCCACATCGGTCACATCGATGCCGGCATCACGCAGCGCGCTGGCGGTGCCGCCTGTCGATAAAATCTCGATATTGCTATTGCGCAGCGCATGCGCAAGCTCGAGCAGACCGGTCTTGTCAGAGACGGACAGCAAAGCACGACGAATAGGAAGCAGATCTGGTGAAGCCATAGAATGAAATCCACAATTTGTTGGTCGGTCGATATCGCTGTCTTTATGGCTGAGCCGGTGGTGAAAGGCACCAGTTATTTATCCAGCTATTCATCCAGCTGTTTATAACGTGATCATGCCAGATAGAATGCCGAAACCGGCAGCAACCATCAACACCGTAAAAAGCCCGGCTTTGCGCCAAAAGGCAACCACAGAGCAGGCCGCGGCAATGGTGATCGTCGTCATATCGGCTGATGTGATATCAGGAATAAGAAGGGTAAATGGCCCGACCGTCTCATGGCTGATGCGCATGAAAACAATATGCAGAACGAACCATAAAAATAAATTCGCAATCACCCCGACGACAGCCGCCATGATGCTTGACAATGCGGCCTGCAGCCGTGGCTGATGGGTCAGCCATTCGATATAGGGCGCACCAACAAAAATCCACAAAAAACAGGGGATAAAGGTTGCCCATAAGGCGATTGCCGCACCGGCGATGCCATAGGCCAGCCCACCGGCGTTAAATGCCGTCACAAACCCAACAAATTCGGTCACCAGAATAAGCGGCCCCGGGGTTGTTTCCGCCAGCCCGAGGCCATCCATCATGGTGCCGGCTTGCAACCAGCCAAGTTGACCAACCACATCCTGCGCCATATAGGCCAGCACCGCATAGGCACCGCCAAATGTAACAACAGCAAGCTGGCTGAAAAAATAGCCAATGGCAGCCAGTTGTGCAGCGCCAAAAATATAGTCAACAGCCAGTATCGGAAGCCACCACAACGCCGCCCAATGCAGCAGGGTGAAAAAATTCTGCCGGCCATTTGGAAGGGCAATAACTGACCCTTGGTCATTAACGGGTTTGCTGGTGACAAAGCCGTAAAATGCGGCGCTGGCAATGATCAGCGGAAACGGCAGATTGGCGAAAAAAATGCCAATGAAGCCGGCAATCGCAATCAGCCAATCTGCGGTGTTGTGAAGCGTCCGATGCGCCAGTTTGCCAAGCGCCTGTAGAACAATAATGCTGATACCGGCTTTCAACCCGATAAAAAGCGATTCGATCCAGCCAATTGTGCCGAAATACACATAGCCAGCCGCCAGTGCCAGCATCACCAGCGCACCGGGTAAAATAAACAAGCCGCCGGCCAGTAAGCCGCCGCGCAACCCATGCAGGCGCCAGCCGGAATAGGTCGCCAGCTGCATCGCTTCGGGCCCGGGCAATAGCATGCAAAAGCTCAGCGCATCGGAAAATTGCCGGTCGGTTAGCCAGCCGCGCTCGGCAACGATTTCGCGGTGCATCAGGGCAATTTGTGCGGCCGGCCCACCAAATGATAAAATCCCGATTTTTGCCCAGACCCGGCCGCAGGCAGATAATGACGCAGATTTATCCGGGGATGAAGGGCTGGCGTGTCGGGCCGAGCCTTGCTGCTGGATTTTCGTCATAAAACAGTGCCACCACAATTACTAACCCAACAAACAACGCCCACATCATCAGTGCCACCATCATTGTTTGGCGGTAATTGCTTGTCGGCGCAGATTAGCATGTAACCGGCAACCGGGCTAGCCTGCGTCTGACCGGGTAAAGGCCCATTTGATGCTGCTATTGCCGGTTGCCCGCAGATCGCCAAGCGCAAAACTCAGCACAATCTGCTGGCAGTTCATCCGGTCTGTGCCATCGAAAAACAGCGAATTGTCCAGCGATGTTGCGGCATTAGACCGAAACACCCAGCCGACCCGATGTCCCCGGATTTTCAGCAGAACCCGTTGATCGTGCAGCATCGCCGCGGTGACCCGCGGGTGCAGGTGAAACCGCGCTATCGCAAGCCGTGGGATTTCGCCCGGCGCACCGGTATATTCCAGAATATCGGCACCGCGTAAATTGCCGCCGCCGGTTGCCAGAAAAAGATGTCGGTGATGCAAAATCCCATGTGATGGCGCATAGCCATCATGCGTTGCCACCGCCAGCATGCCACCTTCGGCCGGGCCGATTTCCACATTCGATACTCTGGCCAGCCGGTTTTCGCCCGGGCTTGATGAATTCTGCCCGTCGATGGTGAGGGTTGAATGGGCTTTGGTCGAACATAGCAGCCGCTGTAGATTGGCATCTGTTGCGGTTTGCCCGGGATTGACCACAAGCAAATGCTGACCAACGGCAAATTCAAATGCCAGCGTACCAAATCCAGTGACCGCCGCATCGGTTTCAGGCGTGCCGGTATCCATGATGAGTGTTGAGCGCGCTGAAGAAAGCCGGACAAAACCGCTATCGGGGGCCAGTTGCAGCACTTTGCTGCGTTGTTCGGCTCGCGCCAGCGTTTCTTCAATTATTTCATTGGCCATCAGCCCGGCGCCGTTAAACCGGGCAAACTGGCCGTCGGCATGGCGCCACATTCGACATAAGGCCGCCATCTGGACAATTTTTTTGTCAAGCTGTGCGGTGCTCTCGATGTCAGTTGATGATGCTGTATTGCGGATTTCGATAAGGTCGCGCATCAGTTTTAGATGGATGTCTGGCATGCGGCTTTTGTGCCCGCCATCAGCCTGTGTGACCTGCTCAATCAACGGCAGGGTCAGTTCGAGTAAAGCTTCCAGATTCTCGGTTTTGGCACCAAGCGCGGCTTGCGCCACAAACAGGCCTTTTAATGCAGTCAATTGCGCTGTCTGATCGATCAGCCGCTGCCAATCCAATGCCAGACATTTGGCTTGCAGGGCGATTGATTGTGCCAGTTTGGCCTGAAAATCCTCGGTGGCCGAGGGCGCATACCAATCATAGCAAAAAATCAGATTGGCGAGCCGCTGTCCCATGATATCGGGTTGCCAGCGGCTGGCGTGCCAGCTGCTATTTTGTTGAACCCAGCCCTCGATGAGCTGTCTTGCCCGGCTGCGGGCGTGGCTGCCACCAAAGGCGCGTAAATCGCGCAGCCATTCAAAATTATCAAAGCCGCGGCTGTCACTGCGCCAGTTGCTGCTGCTTGTTATGATGTGCGATCCGTTGCTGGCAGACCCGCGCCAATGGTCTGGTGCCGGATGGGTAATGGCGGGGGCAGGCACACTGGCCAGCGACCAGTTGAACAGGCGGGTCCGGCGGAATAGCCGTTGAAACTTTCCGATCCGCCAAACTGTTCTTGATGCTGTTTGTTGCGTCATAGATCCTGTTGTCGCCCGTTTGTTGCGCGGCGCCATGCGATGATCAGCGCGCCGCTCTATCCTATGCTATAGACATTAACCGCGCGATAAAAAATCCATCGACGCCACCAATGTCGGCATAGCTGCTTGGCAGAATCCGTAAACAGCCATTTTCGGTAATTGATCTGCCAAAAAGCCCTGCCTCGGCGTTGGTGATCGGCGCCAATTGATAGCGGCCGTCTGCCGCCTCTAGTATAGCGGCAATGATATCTTCGCCTTCTTCCGGCTGCAGCGAACAGGTTGCATAAATCATCTGCCCACCCGGTTTTAACCATCCAAGCGCTGTCGTCGCCAGCTCCCACTGGATGGTTTGCAGACTGCTGATATCGGCACTGCTACGGCGTCCCAAAATATCCGGTCGGCGGCGGATTGTGCCGGTCGCTGAACAGGGCGCATCGAGCAAAACAGCGTCAACTGGCGTCTCTGGCACAAAGCTGCGACCGTCAGATAAAACCAGTTTCGATGGCATGTTAAGACGTTTCAGATTGCGCCGCAACCTGTCGAGCCGTTTGCGGTTGCTGTCAATCGCGGTGACATCTGCCCCGGCTGCAATCAATTGCGCTGTTTTACCACCGGGTGCGGCACATAGATCGATCACCTGCTTGCCGGCAAGCTGATCCAGCAGGCGGGCTGGCATGGCGGCGGCGGCATCCTGCACCCACCAGGCACCATCAGCAAATCCATCAAGCTGTGCCGGGTCGCCATCAAACTCGCGGCGGATGGTGTTGCCATGCAGCAATTTTCCGTCGAGCTTTTCTGCCCAGTGCGCGGCATCCGCGGCAACTGAAATATCTAAAGATGGTGGCAACATAGCAAGCCCGGCAATCATATCGGTAGCCTCGTCGCCCCAGTAATGCTGCCAGCTAAGCCGTAACCATTCTGGCAAATTTTCCGCGTCATGCGTGGTCGCCAACAGGCTGTCACCATCACGTGTCAGCCGCCGCATAACCGCATTGGCAAGGCCACATAGTCTCTCAAAACCGGCTTGCCGCATCAGTTCAACGGTGCTGTCAACAGCGGCATGCGCGCCGGTTTTCAAAAATAACAGCTGCGCCGCCCCCATCGCCAGAATGATGTTGGCGTCGGCTTGCGCGCCAAACGGACGGCGTGTCATCAGTGGCGCTAATATTTTCTCAAGCTGCCCGCGCCGTCGCAGATATGTCGTCGCCAGCAATTGCACAAAACGACGATCGCGCCCGTCTAATTTGGGCAAATCAGCATGCGCCGCAAGCGCCTTGTCGAGTTGGCTTCCTTCTTCAACAGCTGTCAGAATATCAAATACGATCTGTCGGCTTTGCAGGGCTGGCGCGCCAGTTGGTTTGCCAGTAGGTTTGCCAGTTGGTTTACCGGTTGGTTTGGCGCCACCGGCGCGCGGCTTATTCTGGGCGGTTCTGGTTTTGCTTGGGGCAGGTTTTGATCGCCCCGTCACGGCTTTCGCCGATGGCTTTTTCAGGCTGAGTACAGGCTTGTCCAGTTTGGTGACATTGTCGCCTCGATCCGAGCTATCAGCCATATCGATTATCCCATATAATGTGCTTGCTGTATGCGGCGGCGGCGCGTCTGCGTTGCTGCCTTGTTTTTTCCTATGTGAAGGGGCATATAGGGAATTATGGAACGTGACAAGAAAAAGCCATCAACAGATCAGACGGCGGGGGCGAACACAGCCGATGTGCCGCCACCTGCCGCTGCGCCGCTATCCCCCGATACGACAAAATTGTCGCCGACTGAACTACACGGGCCAAAAGGCCCGGAACCCACCCGCTATGGTGATTGGGAGCAAAAAGGCCGCTGTACAGATTTTTAGATGTACAGATTTTTAGATGCACAGGTTTCTAGATGCACCGATGTCCCGACATTCTGATTTTTCACCTGCGGCTGCGCTGATGCTGGCATGGCACGGGTAAAAGCAGATATTTTGGTCAGTGCGGCGCTGCGTTATGCAAATGAGGCGATGATCGACTGCGTGTTACAGCATCGCGGTGACGCTGATGCTGGCGCGATATATGTGCATATTGATGCGCTCGATGGTCGTCATCAGATTGTCGCCCGCAGTCTCGATTTTGATGGCAGCTATAGCTGGCGGGTCATCACCAGCACCGCGTGGGTCGATGCGGATACCGCCAGAGCGCGCTTGCAACAGGAATTGGAACGCGATCCGGATGCCTTTATTGTTGCTGTTGCTGACCGCGACGGGCGGAATCCGTTTTTGATGTTTTAACAGAGCTTTATGTCAATCGCTTTTCAGTGTATTGATCGGCGATATTTGGTGGAGATTTTCAATGAGACGGTATTTTTTAACTCTGCTCACTCTGGCCTTTTCTATCATGGGGGCCGTTTCTATGATGGGGAATACAGCGATGTCTGATGATTTAAAAATCGAAGTGATGCAGGAAGGTGACGGTGACGTGGCGGAAGCCGGACAGCGCGTGACGGTGCATTATGAAGGGCGGCTGAGCGATGACACTGTGTTTGACAGCTCCAGACCCCGAGGCCGGCCATTCAGCTTTACCATTGGTGCAGGTCAGGTCATCAAAGGCTGGGAACAGGGCGTTGCCGGTATGAAAATTGGCGAATTGCGGCGCCTCACAATCCCCGCAGATTTGGCCTATGGCGCGGCTGGTGCGGGCGATGTGATCCCGCCAAACGCAACATTGGTGTTTGATATTGAATTGCTGGCTGTCAGCGCGCCGGTGACATTGGGTCAGGCCACCCCCGAGGATCTGCTGCAAGCGCAAAAAGACGGTGTGCTTATCGTTGATATCCGCCGCGCCGATGAATGGGCGCAAACAGGCGTCATTGAGGGCGCCGAGACCATCACCGCTTTTCAGACAAATGGCAGCCTACACCCGGATTTTCAGCAAGATTTTATGGCACTTCTTCCAACGCCGGATACACCGGTGCTGCTCTATTGCCGGTCGGGAAATCGCACTGAAAACCTGGGCATGGCGTTGATTGAACAATTGGGATTTTCTCAGGTTTCACATCTGACCGAGGGAATTTTGGGCTGGACAGAGGCCGGGCATAAAACCGTTATTTACACGCCCTGACACAGCGGCATAGTTCGGTTTT
>ERZ802824.518-NODE-518-length-21462-cov-39.3376_pt1 | contig 21462 bp, 22 predicted proteins | sample MGYA00345650_ERZ802824 | MGnify/ENA primary metagenome ERZ802824 (study PRJEB30503, sample SAMEA104212361) | marine metagenome | biome: Westerlies Biome; feature: [SRF] surface water layer (ENVO:00010504) within the epipelagic zone...; material: water... | reverse complement strand
CTTGGCGCACTTGTGGCCATGTATGAGCACAAGATTTTTGTGGAAGGTGTGGTGTGGAATATCTTTAGTTACGACCAGTGGGGCGTGGAGCTAGGCAAGCAACTGGCAACTGTTATTTTGGATGAGTTTGACACAGAAAACAGTGGTAACCACGACGCCTCCACCACACAATTACTACAGCGCTTTAAAAGTTAAAGAAAAGTTAAAATAGCTTAACATTAATCTAACGTGGTTTAATAGAAATGTTGTCATTTTTGTGAAAATTAATTAAACATAAAAAATGAAAAAACTATTATTTATTGTTGTTGCTTTAGCATCAACGCTTGTGTTTGCACAGCAAACATCTGTTAATGATTCTATTTCGTTAAACGAAGTGATTGTAACTGCTGGTCGTAGTACTGTCGATTTGGCTGCCACAAGATTAACACCAGTTGCTGTAACTGTTGTGTCACAACAGGAGATCGAATCTAAAATTGATCAAGAAGACCTTGTTAGTGTGATGCAAAATATGCCTGGGGTGTACGTTCAAGACCAAATGGGCGGTTTTGGGGATAGCGATATATTTCTTCGTGGATTCAATCAATCTAACACTGCATTTTTATTAAATGGTCAACCAATGAACGCGGCTGAAGACGGAAGAATGTTCTGGTCTAACTGGTCTGGACTTGGTGATGTAACTCAAGCAATCGAGGTGCAAAGAGGTCTTGGAGCTTCTAAACTTGCAATTAATTCTGTGGGTGGTACTGTCAACTTTGTAATGAAAGCAACCCAAATGCGTAAAAGCAAATCGTACTCAATTATTAGAGGGAGTGACGATTATGTAAGAGCCACACACTCATTTAATACTGGTCTAATGGAAGACGGAACAGCCTTTTCAGGTTCGATTTCATACTGGCAAGGAGATGGTTACGCTAATGGTACAATGGGTAGAGGTCAAACATACTTTTTCTCATATGGAAAGAAATTTTCAGATAAACTTTCTATGAATGCATTACTTACTGGTGCTCCACAATGGCATGACCAAGCTTATGCAGAAAGCCTATCTACTTTCTTAGAACATGGCATTAGATACAATGATAACTATGGATACGATGCTGACGGAAGATATATTTCAGAAAGACGTAACAATTATCATAAGCCTATTTTTAACTTGACATTTGACTACCAAATTGATGATATTTCGTCCCTTTCAGCTGTCTTTTATGGCTCTTATGGTCGCGGGGGTGGAACTGGAGACAGAGGAACTCGCATTCGAACCGAAGATGGTTTAATTGACTTTGCAGCGATAAGAGCTCGTAATGTAGATCTAATTATTGGAGATAACAGGTCAAGTGATCCAGAAGAGAGAGGATATGTTATTAGAAATTCAATTAATTCCCACCAGTGGTTTGGGGCAGTTATAAATTATGAAACTAAACTTAACGATAATATATCGTTAGATTTAGGTCTTGATGCTAGAACATATTACGGAAAGCATTTACGTATTGTTACAGACATGCTTGGATTACAAGGTTTTATTGGAAGATCTAACGCAAGACAAGATACACCAATGATTACTAATTCAGAAGTGTATCCCGTAACAGTGTGGTCTCAGACATTCTATAACTTCGACAAAGCTCAAAAAATCAACCGTAATAACCATGAGAACATAAACTATGCTGGTCTTTATGGTCAAATTGAGTATGCAAGTGATTCTTTTACTGCTTTTTTCCAAGGATCTTATTCAGGCCAGTCTTATGTTAGATTTGAAGACTGGAATGAAACCTTAGAAAATAGAACCTCAGAAACATTGACAAAAAATGGATTTAATGTTAAAGGTGGATTTAGCCTTAATATTTCTGATAACTCAAAAGTATTTGTAAACGCTGGATTGTATGAACGTCAACCGTTTTTGGATAATGTGTTCTTGAACTATTCCAACGTTGTTAACCCAAATGCTGCAAATGAGAAAATCACTGGTTTTGAGGCAGGGTATCGTTATGCATCTGACAATTTCACACTTGATTTAGATTTATACAGCACCAATTGGGCAGACAGAGTAAGAACATCCAGAGCTGATAGTTTTGGTGATGACCAGCAGTACACAAACGTTTCATCAGGGCTTGAGCAGCTTCACACGGGAGTTGAAGTATATTCAACCTTCAAAGTATCTAATAGTTTAAGATTCAGATCATATTTATCTTTAGGTGATTGGGAATATGTCGGAAGTGTACAATCTGCGATTAGAGATGAAGACAATGTTATTGTACAAGACAACGGTTCTGTAGACGTTGATGGCGGAAAAGTAGGTGGAGGAGCTCAAACACAGTTTGGATTAGGAGCAATTGTAAACTTCTCTTACAATACCTTTTTAGATGTTGATTACAGATATAATGATGATTTATATGCTACTGGTCGTGAAAGAAAAGAGAACTTAAAACTTCCATCTTATGGTTTAGTTGACCTAGGCTTTACTCATAAATTCAGAATAGCAGACAGCAAATCATTGTCTATGAGGATTAACTTAAGAAATGCATTTAATGAAGAGTATATCTCTTTCTTAACCTCAGCTAACACTGGAGGAACTGACACTTATAATGGAATAGATACTTCTAACAGAGGACGTTTCGGAAAAGGGAGAACAATGTCTGTTGGTTTAAAGTATAATTTCTAAACTTTAATAAACAAATATTTATAAACCCTCCAATTTCGGAGGGTTTTTTTATGCCTAATAGTTTAGCTTATAGCTCTTGAATATCTTTTAATCGAAGCTGTACCGATACATTTCCTTGCCAATGATTTTCTTCTAAGGCATAGGCAATACGAAGTGGCTTTTTACTTTTTAGCAGCGCCATTTTTGCACCAAGCCCAAAGCCAATAGCGTCTATGGGTGAGCTATTCGCTTGAACAAACCGCGCTTTTAGGTGGCTACTGTCTTTTCCTACGAGTTTAGCGGTTCCATTATCAAGGACTCCTTCGGAATAAAAAACAGGGCTTCTGTTTTCTGGGCCACAAGGCTCCATTTGCTTTAGAATACGCAGCAGTTTGGGCGTAATAGAAGAGAACGGCAATACCACATCCACATCCAAAACAGGGTCTTTTTGTTCCTGTACCAGTGTGTTTTTTACATGCTGTTCAAATGCCGTTTTAAAGGCGTTGTACTCACTTTCTTTCATAGTGACACCTGCAGCATATTTGTGCCCACCAAACTGAATAATGTGCGCGCTACACGCATCTATGGCAGCATACACATCAAATCCACGCACCGAACGTGCCGAGGCAGCCAAAACGCCCTCACCTGCTTTGGTAAATACCAAGGTAGGACGATAGTATTTTTCAATAAGCCGAGAAGCAACAATGCCAATAACACCTTTGTGCCAATCGGATGAAAAGACGACAGAAGTTGCGTTTTCCTCCTCACTGTTTGCCTCAATTTGCGCTAATGCCTCTTGTGTAATTTCTTGCTCCACTTCTTTGCGAGAGGTATTAAATGTTTCAATTTCTCCTGCAATGTTAGCGGCTTCCTGTTCAGAACTGGAAAGCAATAATTCAACAGCATACAACCCGTGTTTCATACGTCCAGCGGCATTGATGCGCGGTGCTGCTCCAAACACCACATCAGAAATATTTTGTCCTGTAGTTTTATCTCGTAAAATAGCCTTTAGCCCAGGTCTTGATGCCACTTGAATTTGTTGCAACCCTAAAAAAGCTAAGGCACGGTTTTCATCTGTAATCGGAACAATATCTGCAGCAATGGCAACCGCAACAAAATCCAAATAAGCACTGAGCGTATCTACGTCCTTACCTTGTTTTTGAGCTATTCCTTGCATGAGTTTAAAGCCAACACCACAACCGCATAATTCTTTGTATGGATAGGCACAATCGCTGCGTTTTGGATCTAAAACGGCTAAGGCCTTTGGAAGGGTTTCGCCAGGCGTGTGGTGGTCGCAAATGATAAGGTCAATACCTAAAGAAGCGGCATGTTCCGCTTGTGCTATGGCTTTTACACCACAATCCAAAGCCACTATGCACTGAATATTTGCCTCTTTTGCGGCTTCAATGCCTTGTTTTGACAATCCATAACCTTCGGCGTATCGATCGGGAATGTAGGGTGTAACAGGTATCCCTTGACTGCGCAAAAAATGCGTAAGCATACTTACCGAAGTGGTGCCGTCAACGTCATAATCACCATAAACCATTACGGCTTCGTTTTGCGCTATGGCGTGCAATATGCGCGCAACCGCTTTGTCCATGTCTTGCATTAAAAACGGGTCGTGAAGTTGCCCCAAATGCGGACGAAAATAGGCTTTAGCTACTTCAAAAGTATCGATACCGCGTTGCGCTAACAGTGTCGCAATAACATCATCTACACCCAAACACGATTTTAGATGCGCCACAGTAGTTTCAGTAGGAGTAGATTTGAATTTCCAGCGCATATTATCCTCCTTCTACTACAATAACAAATTCGCCTTTGGGAGGCGTTTCCGTAAAATGCTGCAACACAGAAGTTAGTGTTCCTCGTACGGTTTCTTCAAATTTTTTGGAAAGCTCTCGCGAAACGCTAACATTTCGTTCTTCACCAAGGTGCGTGGCAAGTTGGGTTAGTGTTTTTACCAATCGGTGTGGGGATTCGTAAAACACCATTGTTCGGGATTCGTTCACAAGGGATTCTAGGCGTGTTCGCCTTCCTTTTTTTTGCGGTAAAAAGCCTTCAAAAACAAAACGCTCAGAGGGCAATCCGCTAAGCGTAAGCGCTGGAATTAACGCAGTTGCACCCGGCAAGGCGTGTACAGCAATGTTCGCTTCAACGCAAGCACGCACCAACAAAAACCCAGGATCCGAAACACCAGGGCTTCCTGCATCGGAAATCAAGGCAATCGTACTGCCAGCACGTAACTCATTGACAATTTTTGGCACTGATTTGTGTTCATTGTGCATATGATAGGATCGCATGGGCGCCTCAATTTCGTAGTGTTTTAATAGTTTCCCAGATGTTCGTGTGTCTTCAGCCAATACCAAATCTACGCTTCGCAGGGTATCCAATGCTCTCAAGGTTATATCGCTCAAATTCCCAATAGGGGTTGGCACCAGCCAAAGCCCCGAAGAGACATCATGTTTGTTCGTCTGTTTCATTTAAGGAAATTAGGAATCAAATAGTGTTTCAACGTGCGACATAAACGCATCGAATTCCTTTTGTTTGTCACTCCAGTCGTAATCAGGTTGAATGTGGTTTTCAATAAATTGTTTTGCCTCTTCTAGCGTTTCTTTTGATTTTAACATGGACATTACCCGCTGAAAATCGACGTTACTTCCTTCAAAAAGATGTTGGATAAAATCTATCGAAATGGTTTCAAACTCCACCTCTAAAACAGGAGCTAGAAGCGCTTCTTCCAACCCAGTTAAAGGGGCTTCAACAGTAGGGCTTACAACTTCTTCTCCTATGGGTTTTGGAGAAGTTAACGCCACGATATTGGCTGCTTTAGCGTGGATATCATCAAGATTCATGCGATTTCGATTGCGTAAGATCTCATGCGCAAGACTCATTAAGTCCTGTTCAGCGGTATTTTGAATAATTTTTTTTTCTTCCATACAATTGGCTGCCTAAATTTAATACTTTTGAATGGTTCGGGCGTATAAAAGTCTAAACACAATAAAACAATATTTATGTTTCTCGAAAACACACATCAAAAAAACGAATCTTTTGGCTGGATTGAGGTCATTACGGGTTCTATGTTTTCGGGAAAAACGGAAGAGCTTATACGCCGTTTAAAGCGTGCCAAATTTGCCAAACAAAAAGTGGAGATTTTTAAACCACAAGTGGACAATCGCTACGACGAAGACAAGGTCGTTTCTCACGATGCGAATGAAATCATTTCAACGGCAGTACCTGCTGCCGCAAACATCCGTCTTCTTTCCGACAACTGCGACGTGGTAGGCATTGACGAAGCCCAATTTTTTGACGATGAAATAGTTAGCGTTTGCAACGATTTAGCCAATCGGGGTGTGCGCGTTATCGTTGCAGGGCTAGATATGGACTTTAAAGGAAATCCATTCGGCCCCATGCCAAATCTTATGGCCGTTGCTGAGTACGTAACCAAAGTACACGCCATTTGTACCCGCACAGGACAATTGGCACATCATAGCTTTAGAAAAAATGAAAACGAACGCCTTGTAATGCTTGGTGAAACAGAGGAATATGAACCCCTTAGCAGAGCAGCGTTTTATAAGGCGATGCTTCGAGAAAAAGTACGCAAAATGAACGTAACGGCTGAAGAAGTGGTTTCCAAAAAAAGTAAAAAGGCTTAGGGCAAATGAGCGAAACGGTTTTAGAAATACACCTGCCTAAGCTTAGGCACAACTACCAATTTTTACGCAGACGCTTAGCCAATTCAACAAAACTTTTGGCGGTTGTAAAAGCTTTTGGTTACGGTAGCGATTCTGTTGAGGTGGCAAAGTGCCTTGTAGATTGCGGGGTCGATTATTTGGGTGTAGCCTATGTGCATGAAGGTATAGCACTTAGGACCGCAGGAATCACACAACCTATCTTAGTGATGCACCCACAGCAGCCAAATTTGGAGGCATTAATTGCACACAAGCTTGAACCCGCCATTTACAGCCAACGTGTTTTAGACGCCTTTTTGACCACTCTTAAAGCTACTAAAACCACACATTATCCGATTCACTTAAAGTTTAATACGGGACTTAACAGATTAGGATTCCAACCCAATCAAACCAACCAACTGTTGGATTTACTAAACCAGAACAAGAATCTTCTTCAATTAAAAGGGGTGTATTCGCACCTTGCTGCTTCTGATGATTTAGATGAAGAATCGTTTACCCAAGCACAATTAGATCACTTTGAGGCTGTGGTTCAGGAAATTAAACCTAAGCACCCCAATACGATTTTTCATGTGCTTAACACTTCAGGGGTTTTAAATTTTGCAAATGCGCAATACGACATGGTGAGAACCGGGATTAGCCTTTATGGTTACGGTAACGATAGTGCAGTGGACAAGCAACTTAAGCCGGTTTTAACACTCAAAACAACTATTTCACAACTTCACTCACTTCAAAAAGGCGATTCGTTGGGGTATAACCGCGCGTTTGTTGCAAGCGACTCTATCCAAACAGCAACCCTACCGCTAGGTCACGCCGATGGAATTGGCCGGATTTACGGTAACGGCAACGGCTATGTGTGGATTCACGGACAAAAAGCATCTATTGTTGGAAATGTGTGTATGGATATGATAATGGTGGACGTAACAAATATCGCGTGTGAAGAAGGCGATGCGGTTATTGTGATTGGCGATAACGAAAGCGCAGAAGCCCTAGCGAACCACGCAGGAACTATTTCGTATGAGTTTATAACAGGGCTTTCGCAGCGCATTACGAGGAAGATCATCTCATAATTGTTGTAAATAGAACAACTTGTTATTTTTTTGATAAAGCTTACTTCGGACATTATTATAATAGATGAATGGCGTACATTCGCAGCAAAATTTAAGATATGCGCGTAGCGGTAGTAGGCGCCACCGGAATGGTAGGCGAAGTGATGTTACAAGTATTGGCAGAGCGTCAATTCCCAATTAGCGAATTAATTCCAGTAGCTTCGGCTCGTTCTGTGGGAAAACAATTGGAGTACGAGGGTAAGATCTATTCAGTTATAGGTCTTGAAGACGCTGTTGCGCTAAAGCCAGATGTTGCCTTATTTTCTGCAGGCGGTGATACTTCTTTAGCATGGGCACCAAAATTTGCAGCCGTTGGGTGTACGGTAATCGACAATTCATCGGCGTGGCGTATGCATCCCGATCATAAACTTATCGTCCCTGAAATCAACGCGAACGAACTTACGGCTGAGGACAAAATTATTGCCAACCCCAACTGTTCTACCATTCAAATGGTGATGGCGCTTGCGCCTATTCACCGCACATTTGGCATTGAGCGCGTGGTGGTTTCTACCTATCAATCCATTACGGGAACTGGCGTAAAAGCCGTACAACAATTAGAAAATGAATATGAAGGAGTTGAAGGCGAAATGGCATATCCGCATGCCATTCACCGCAATGCCTTACCGCACTGTGACGTATTCTTAGACAATAGATACACCAAAGAGGAAATGAAATTGGTGAACGAAACGCATAAAATCCTTGATTCTAATATTCGTGTGACGGCTACAGCCGTACGCATTCCTGTTGTGGGCGGACATAGCGAGTCGGTAAACTTGACATTAAGCAAGTCCGCCGAATTGGAAGAAGTACGCCGTGTTCTTTCTGAAACACCAGGAGTTGTTGTGCAAGACGATATTCAAAACAACGATTATCCCATGCCGCTTCAAGCACATGGCAAAGACGATGTTTTTGTTGGACGTCTTCGAAAAGATACGTCGCAAGACAATGGACTAAACCTTTGGATTGTAGCAGACAACCTTCGCAAAGGTGCTGCAACCAACACTGTTCAAATTGCTGAATATCTTGCTAGCGCAGGATTGTTGTAAAAACTACTTCTCCATCTCAAAATCATCCATAAACTTGGTGGTGTAATTACCAGCCACGTATTCGGGATGCTCCATCAATTGACGGTGGAATGGAATGGTTGTTTTTACGCCTTCAATGACAAATTCGTCTAGCGCGCGTTTCATTTTGTTGATAGCCTCTTCGCGCGTTTGTGCGGTGGTAATCAGCTTGGCAATCATAGAATCGTAATGCGGTGGAATCATATATCCTCCATACACGTGTGTATCTAAACGCACCCCGTGTCCGCCAGGCGTGTGAAGTGTTTTTATTACGCCAGGTGATGGACGAAAATCGTTATAGGGATCCTCGGCATTGATACGACACTCAATAGAATGTAGTTTTGGCAAGTAGTTTTTTCCTTTGATAGGAATGCCGGCCGCTACTTTTATCTGTTCTGCAATCAAATCAAAATCAATTACTTGCTCTGTGATGGGATGCTCCACTTGAATACGTGTATTCATCTCCATAAAGTAGAAATTTCGGTGTTTATCTACCAAAAACTCTACGGTTCCCGCCCCTTCATATTTGATATATTCGGAAGCTTTTACAGCAGCAGCACCCATATCTTTACGAAGTTTATCGGTCATAAACGGTGAAGGCGTTTCTTCGGTAAGTTTTTGGTGACGGCGTTGTACAGAACAATCGCGTTCAGACAAATGACAGGCTTTGCCAAAGGCATCTCCAACAACTTGAATTTCAATATGGCGTGGCTCTTCGATAAGTTTTTCCATGTACATGTCATCGTTGCCAAAAGCAGCTTTTGATTCTTGACGTGCACTTTCCCATGCTTTTTCAAGTTCATCCTCTTTCCAAACGGCACGCATACCTTTTCCACCTCCGCCAGCCGTGGCTTTAAGCATAACGGGATAGCCCGTTTTCTTGGCAAGTTTCTGGCAATCTTTAAAGGATGAAATAATACCTTCTGAGCCTGGGATAGTCGGCACTCCTGCAGCCTTCATAGTTGCCTTAGCGGTTGCCTTGTCACCCATTTGCTGAATCATTTGTGCAGAGGCACCAATAAATTTGATTTTATGCTCCTCACAAATTTTCGAAAACTTGGCATTTTCTGATAAAAACCCATAACCTGGGTGTATAGCATCGGCATTTGTAATTTCAGCCGCCGCAATGATGTTTGCCATTTTAAGATAGGATTCACTACTTGGTGCAGGGCCTATACACACAGCTTCATCTGCAAAGCGAACATGCAAACTATCTGCATCAGCTTTTGAATAAATGGCCACCGTTTTGATGCCCATTTCTTTACACGTACGAATAACTCGCAGCGCAATTTCGCCACGATTGGCGACTAAAATCTTATTAAACATAAGCAAGGTTTATGATGGGTCAATAACAAATAAGGGTTGATCAAATTCAACGGGTGATGAATCGTCAACTAAAATTTTCACAATTGTTCCGCTTGTTTCGGCTTCAATCTCATTGAAAAGTTTCATAGCTTCGATTACGCAAAGCGTATCGCCTTCTGCAACACGGTCGCCAACTTCAACGAAATTGGGCTTATCTGGCGACGGCTTGCGATAAAAAGTTCCGATTATAGGGGATTTCACCGTATGTCCCTCTACAGCCGTTTCAGCTGGTGCTGCTGGCGCTGCTGGCGCGGCCACAGGCACTGGAGTTGGTGTAACTACAACAGGTGCAGCTTGTGGAATGGCAGCAACAGGAACTGCTTTTTCTCCTTTGTCTGTTTTGACAGTGATTTTGATATCGCCCATTTCTAGACTTACTTCACTAGCGCCTGATTTGGCTACAAACTTTATAAGATTTTGGATTTCTTTTAATTCCATGGTTATTTGTTTTTAGGTGTTGTATGCCCATGTAAGATAGGTAGCTCCCCAAGTGAAGCCGCCGCCAAAGGCAGTAAATAGTAGTTTTTGATTCTTTTTTAGTTTGCTTTCGTAATCCCAAAGCAATAAAGGAAGTGTTGCTGCCGTGGTATTTCCATAGCGTTCAATATTTACAAGCATTTGCTCGTAACTTAAGTCTAAATTTTTTGCAATCGCGTCTAAAATTCGTTTGTTGGCTTGATGCGCCACTACATAGTCAATATCGTCTTTTGTCAAATTGTTTTGGTCAAGCACTTGATTAATAGCAGCTGCCATATTGGAAACAGCAAATTTAAATACAGGTCGACCTTCTTGATGGAGAAAATGCTTGCGTGCGTCAATGGTTTCACTAGATGCAGGTAACATAGAACCTCCAGCTTCAATTTTTAAAAACTCTCTCCCTTTGCCGTCAACGCGAAGTACTTCGTCCTGAAGCCCTAAACCTTCATCGTTGGGTTCAAATAAAACAGCTCCTGCGCCATCTCCAAAAATAACACAAGTGCTACGGTCCGTATAGTCAATAATGGATGACATGGTATCTGCGCCAATAAGCAATACCTTTTGATAACGCCCTGAAGAAATATGTGCTGCGGCTGCTGACATTCCGTATAAAAACCCAGAACAAGCACCTTGTATATCATACCCAAAGGCGTTCGTTGCACCTATTTCAGTGGCAACAAAAGAAGCTGTTGAAGAAACAGGCATGTCTGGCGTTGCAGTACTAACGATAACTAAATCAATAGTTGTCGGATCGATATTTTTTTTCTGAACAATTTCGCGAGCTGCGGCGATGGCCATAAATGAAGTTCCAAGAGACGTAGGTTTTAGAATGCGTCGTTCTTTGATTCCCGTACGAGTAGTTATCCACTCATCGCTTGTGTCTACCATTTGCTCTAAATCGGCATTGGTGAGCACATGCTCAGGAACGTAGCCTCCAACGGCGGTTATGGCTGCAGTTTTTGTAGTCATATAGACCGAATTACACAAAAGTGCTTTTCTACAATTTTGTCGAAAATTAGTAAAAATCAGCTCATTTTGAGCTAAAAACTCAAAAAAATTATAAAAAATAGCTAAAAAAAGCGCCTTTTACGAAAGACGCCGATTATTTTATGAAGAGAATAATTTTATTCCTCAGTTTCTACCGAATTGTCAATTAAAACCTTACCTCGGTAGTATAATTTTCCTTCATGCCAATGGGCACGATGATACAAATGCGATTCACCAGTAGTGCTACATGTAGCAATTTGTGGCGCAACTGCCTTGTAGTGAGTGCGACGCTTATCGCGACGCGTTTTGGAGATTTTTCGTTTTGGATGTGCCATAACAGCTGTTTTAGTCTTTCTTTAATTTCTTTAACGCATCCCATCGGGGATCGGTTGTCTCAGGCGCTTTAGTGCTTTCATTGGGATGTAGTTCGTCTAATCTGTCTAACAAATCAGAATGTAAACTCCCATTCTCTATACCTGGGTGAACCCTTTTTTGTGGCACTGCTAACACAATGGTTTCAAACAGCGTTTGCGAAACATCAACTTGATGAGAACCATGTGGTAAAACCAGCAGTTCATCATTTTCATCGTTAAATGCTTCCCCAAATTTCACTACCAATTCATGATTGGGGTTAAGGGGTAAGTCAAAAGGCTCGTTTGAAACATCACAACTTACATTTACGGTTCCCGAAATAGAAAATTGCAACTCTAGCATACTAGCCTTCTTGTTTAACTCAACCTGTGCAATTAACGCAGCAGCATTGAATTCGGTATAGTCAAAAGCATCAAAGAACTTCGATGTAATGTCTAGAGAAAAATAATGAATACCTTCTTTAAGACCAGCAAAAGCTAATACAAAAGGAGCCAGAACATTTTTTGCATCCTTCATTACAGTCGGCAAATATATAAAATTTGGCCGTACAGCCTTGTATTTAATTATTCTTTTGGCGTGCAGCCCAAATGTTACATGCCATCTGTATTGCTGCAGCAAACGAATGGTAATTCGCAATTCCTTTTCCGGCAATATCAAAGGCCGTTCCGTGGTCGGGAGATGTGCGGACAAATGGTAAGCCTGCGGTGATGTTTACCCCGTTGCCAAACGCCAGCGTTTTAAAGCCAACCAATCCCTGGTCATGATAACAAGATAAGACCGCAGTATAATTTTGATAGCTTTTTTGTCCAAAAAAACCATCAGCAGCAAAAGGTCCCGAAATATCAATGCCTTCTTTTTGCAGTTTTTCAATCGCTGGCTTTAAGATACGATCATCTTCAGAACCAATAACGCCTTGGTCGCCGGCATGTGGATTTAGTCCTAATAGTGCAATTTTTGGAAGGGAATAACCAAAATCATTTTCCAATGTATGCGCTAATTGAAGTGTTTTTTCTTGAATTAAATTAGGAGTAATACGCGACGCTACCTTTGCTAAAGGAATATGATCGGTTAGTAGGGCAACACGAAGTTTTTGATGAGCTAAAATCATTAATGCCTTGCCCCCCCAAAGTGAAGCTAAATAGTGTGTGTGCCCGGCAAATGGAAACGCATCACTTTTGATAGCGGCTTTGTGGATGGGCGCAGTTACCAGCGCATCTGCTTCTTTTTGCTGTACTGCTAACGCGGCTGCCTGTAACGATTCAAAGGCAGCGGTACCAGCAGCTGTACTTTGCTTACCAAAGTCAATTTCAGGAGAATTCTCCCAAACCGATTTAACATACAACACGTCTTTTTTGGGATGATTGTCTAGCGGCTGTAAAGGAACTTTAGTGCCAAAATGATTTTGCAGTGCTTGCATAAAATCAAAATCGGCATATACTACAGGAATGCACTGCTCAAAAAGAGTTTTATCTCCGAATGATTTGAGGATAATTTCAGCACCAACTCCGTTTGGGTCGCCAACAGAAATTGCTACAGTGGGAAGCGCAGACATTTTGTGTATTTTTGTTGCCACAAAGGTACAGGATTCAACGTTTATGTTTACAGGAATAATCGAAACCATGGGCACTATCGAGCGCATCGAGCGCGACGAGGGTAATGTGCATTATACGCTTTCAAGCGATATCACAAACGAGTTGAAAATTGACCAAAGTTTGGCGCACAATGGCGTCTGTCTCACCGTGGTCGCTATTGACAACAATCAATACACGGTTACGGCCATTCAAGAAACCTTAGACAAAACGGCACTTCAAAAATGGAGCGTTGGGGATAAAATTAACTTAGAACGCGCCATGCGTTTGGGCGATAGATTAGACGGCCATTTGGTTCAAGGGCACGTTGATGAAGTAGCTACATGCACGCACATTGAAGACCAAAACGGCAGTTGGTTGTTTCGTTTTAAATACAATGAACACTCTAAAAATATCACCATTGAAAAAGGTTCCATTTGTGTAAATGGTACAAGCCTGACAGTGGTTGGTTCCGAGGGGCATGCTTTTGGTGTTGCCATTATTCCATACACCTATAAACATACTGTATTTCATCAACTTCAAGTTGGGCATTTGGTCAATATTGAGTTTGATATGGTGGGCAAGTACATTGCCAAGATGCGATAGCAGCGCAAACAATTGTTTTACAAACAATTGTTTTTTCATAATTTTATTGCACAATCTTTATTATGAAACCTACTTATATACCTTTTTGCATTTGGATTTTTACATTTAATTTTCTTGTTGCGCAAGATCTTATAATTACAGGAATAATTGATGGTCCACTTTCTGGTGGTACTCCTAAAGCAGTTGAATTTGTTGCTCTCAACGATATCTCTGACTTATCAAAATATGGCTTTGGATCAGCCAATAACGGATCTGGATCAGATGGTGAAGAATATACATTTCCTAATATAATGCTTTCTGAGGGGACATTTATTTATGTAGCAACAGAAAATACTCAGTTTAACGCATTCTTTGGTTTTAACCCCGACTATACTGATAGCGCAGCCAATGTTAATGGCGATGATGCTATAGAGTTATATTTCGACGGCAGTGTCGTTGATGTATTTGGCGATATAAATACCAGCGGAACAGGTGAAAATTGGGAGTATTTGGATGGATGGGCATATAGAAAAAATACCTCTGCTGGTACAAATCAGTTCGACTCAACAGCGTGGAATTATAGCGGAACTAATGCACTTGACGGAGCCCTAACAAATGTCACCGCAACAAATAAGTTTCCATCAAAATCTTTTGATGTAACCATACTCGGTGTGAAATTTAATGACACTACCCTTAACATCTATCCTAACCCAGTCACCACTATACTTTATTTTGACAATTTAGCTGACCAAGTGTTGGTCAGTATATATAGCCTAACAGGGCAACGTGTTATACACCAAACGGTATCTCATACTTTAGACGTTTCTGAATTGGTCTCTGGAGTCTATATGATGGAGGTAATCAATAAAGAGGCGATTTTGCATAAAAAATTAATAAAGCATTAAAGGCTTATTTCATTTGATACAACCATAACGCTGGATTTTGCGGTGTGGTATTTTGAAATAAACTAAACTGTAAGGCTGTTTTGCCTGTGTCTTTATTGGTGAAAATCTGCCCTATAGCTTGTTTGGCGGAGATCTTGTCGCCTTTTTTTACATACACCTTGCTTAGATTTTTATAGCTGGTAATATAATTTCCATGTTGAACAAGCACGATTGGGTTGCTTCCTGTAAACTGCACAATATTCAGTACTTTCCCCTCAAACACACTTCGCGCTTCGGAACCTTCAGGAGCTGAAAGCGTCACTCCATTACTTTTTATCGTTGTGGTACGCACTACAGGGTGGCGTTGGGTGCCAAATTTTTGGGTAACAATCCCTTTTTCAACAGGCCATGGCAAACGACCCTTATTGGTAGCAAAGCTTGCCGCTAAGGCTTTGGCTTCTGGAGTTAGCACAAAGTTTTTGGTTTTGGTTCCTGCTTTTTTGTTCGAAGCAGCAATGGCTTCTCGAATCAAACGGTTGATTTCTTTATCAATAGCCGCTTGTTGTTTTTGTTTTTTCTTGATTTGTGCGGCGTAGCTTTTTTCTTTCCGCTTAAGTTGTTGTACAAGACTACTTTGACGTGCACGCACCGTATCCAATGCTTTTTGCGCGTCTCTATTTTCACGGATTAATTGTTCTTTGTCTTTTCGTTGTGCTACCAAATCGTTGGTGTACTGCTGCAATGTTTTGGTCTTTGTGGCAATTTGTTCGCCTTGTTGTTTTCGATAAGCTGCATATTGCTTCATGTAGGTCATTCGCTTATAGGCTTGCCAAAAACTCTCAGATGAAAGCACAAACATAAGACGGTTCTGAGCAGATTGATTTTTTCGTGCTGAAACGACCATTTCAGCATAATCTTTTTTGAGTTTAGTAAGCTCTACACGAAGCTGCTCTATATTGCGGAGGTTAAGTGTAATCTCTTGATTTAGTCGATTTATTTGACGATTGGTGAGTCGTATAAGCGCATCTTGCCTGTCCATTTTTAGTTGCACTGTTTCTACTTCAGTGAGCACGTTGGCGCGCTTTTTCGCACTTGATTTTAGCAATGAGTTTATTTGGACAATCTCTTGCTGTAAACGTTTTTTTTGGGCTTCAAGCGACGCTTTTTTGTCTTGAGCCAAACCCAATACTGGAACAAGCATCAAAACCCAAAGCCACGTTTTCATTCCACAAAAATAGGAGTATAATTTTCAGGCAAAGAAAACGGCATGTTAATTTTGCTGTTGAGTTGTGTTTGCCGTGTGTTTAATGTTAGCGTTGTGGAACCTTCTCTCCCAAAAAGGGTTGCGCTCAACTTTTCTGCGACCCATTGCCCGTCTATTTTTTTGTAGGAATCATACAGAACGCTAATGGTCGTTTCACCCTCTTTAAGCCGCTGTTCGGCAAGTCGAAATTCAGCATCAAATACAAATTGCAACTCTACACCTCTTTTGCGTATGTTAAACACATAGGCGTCTTTGGTAAACGATAGTTTTGCGCGTTTAAACGCACGCGCATCTACAGGTTTTGCTGTGAGAAGGTTTTCAAGTATTTCATAATCAATTGGAACACCTAGCAGTTTTTTGAGCGCGCGAAAATCTATCTGAACGTACTGTCGGTTAATTTTCTCATAGCCTTGCAGTTGTTTGGGTGTGATAAAAATCCGCACCAATGGTACGATAACACTTCCATTGACCCATATGCCTTCATTTTGCTTTAGTCGAGTGTTGACACTTATTTTTTGACGCCTCCCACGCTGCTCTAGCACGGCTTGCCCGCGCCATTGCAAGGTTTTAAAGCGTAATTCGTTGGTCGTAATTTGTTGCTGCACCATGCGCGATTTCAACGAGGTATCAACGGTTGCCGAAGGGGTGGCTGTGGGGGCTAGCGATTTACACCCTACAACCAAAACTAGTCCAATAAGAAGTATTGCTCTTTTTTGCATTTGTTATTCTAGTACAGAGTAATCTCCAATACTTACGTGTGTAAACGTTCCCTTGTAGCGTACATGGTTGCCAATCATCGCCTCTTTGAGTGTTGTATTTTCAATGGTGCTGTTCGACTGGATAATACTGTTTTCAATGGTGCTATCCGCAATTGTAGTGTCAGCTCCAATCGACACATGCGGGCCTACGGTACTGTTCGTTAGCGTTACGCCATCTGCAATGTAGCAAGGCGGAATAACGGTACTGTTGTTCAGGATTATATCACCAACAAGTGGCTCCCCTTCAGCGGCAAGAAAGTCCAGCATTTTCGCATTGGTTTCTATGGTAACTTTTGGGTTGCCACAATCCATCCATGCGATTACTTCACCAGGGACGAAGCGCTTTCCGTTTTGCATCATGCGCAAAATACCATCGTTGATTTGATACTCGCCACTACGAGTAAGCCTTTCATCTAAAACGCTTTGAAGCGCATCTTTGAGCACTTCAATTTCCTTAAAGTAATAAATTCCAATCACTGCCAAATCCGAAACAAATTCGGTTGGTTTTTCGATGAGTGCATTAATTGCACCGGTTTTGTCTAGTTGCACTACGCCAAACTGCTCAGGGCGTTCTACTTTTTTTACCCAAATAACGCTATCGGCATCGGGGTCAAGGTTTAAATCTGCACGAATAAGCGTATCGGCATAGGCCACTACGGCCGGGCCAGAAAGCGAAGGCGCAGCACACATGACAGCATGCCCAGTCCCCAATGGCTCGTCTTGACGGTAAATACTTGTTTTAGCACCTAAACTGTTGGACAGTTCGGTGAGTGCTTCTACGACTTTATCTCCAAAAAAGGCTGGATCACCTAGGACATAAGCAATTTCCGTTACGGGCTCTGGGAGTACTTTGGCAATATCGCGGACCAATCGATGTACAATAGGTATGCCCGCTACGGGCACTAAAGGTTTAGGAACGGTTAGCGTATGCGGACGAAGGCGTGACCCACGACCCGCCATAGGAACAATGATTTTCATATTATGCGGTACCTGTACTGCCAAAACCTCCCGCTCCGCGCTCAGTTTCGGTTAGTGATTCAACTTGTTGCCAATCGGCGCGTTCGTGTTTGGCAATGACCAACTGCGCTATTCTATCACCATTATTGATGGTAAACGGCTCGTTGGATAAATTTATAAGGATAACGCCAATTTCGCCTCTATAGTCTGCGTCAATCGTTCCAGGGGAATTAAGTACCGTAATGCCTTTTTTTAGCGCCAATCCGCTACGCGGGCGTACCTGTGCCTCTATTCCTTCTGGAAGTTCAATAAACAAGCCAGTTTTAATAAGCCCTCGCTCCATAGGCTCTAATGTTATAGGCGTATCCGTTTGAGCGCGGAGATCCATACCGGCCGACGCAAGTGTTTCATAGAACGGCAGAGCATGAGACGACTTGTTGACAATGTTAATATTCATGCCTTAAAAATAAGAAAAACAGCAAGCTTCAAGGTTCATAATACATAGACTTATAGGACTTTTTTAAACACTCAAAAATAACACAAGCTTCACAGATATAAGAGTTTGCGCTAAAAAGATTGTTATATTAGATAAATTTAACAAACAATGAAACATTTATTTTTTACAATAGCGGCGCTACTTGTTGTATCGTGTAGCACAAATAAAACTTCTCAAACAGCTACGGTTGGTGAGTGGTACACAGGAAACTTAAAAGGCAAATCTTTTAAGCTTGGAAGTCAAGAAAACATCGAACTTGTTAAAAAGGTAGCAGCAGCGTACAATGCGATGGATGCCGAAAAACTCATAACATATTTTTCAGAAGACGCCAAGATATACGTGCATTCAGGTGAAGAGTTGCAGGTCAGCTTAGCGTTGTATGAATCGTATTTTGCTTCAGTGGACTCTTTATTGTGGGTACCACACGGTATGTCAACGCAAACTCTTGAAGACGACTCTATTGCGGTGGTGTCGATTCCATCTTCAGATACGCGTTATTTTAAGGAACAACAAACACAGTCTTCCTTTTTATTTGAGCGTTTTTGGATTGTAGAAGGGAAAATCACGACTATCGTTCAGTACAAAAGAGAGTTTCCAAAAAACTACGACCAAATAGAGCTTTAATACCCAGCGATTGGCGAGCCAAAAATGCCTACGGCTAATTCTGCCCATAGGAGCAGAAGCACTAGAATAAAAACAAATAGAAGGATATATCTTAAGCGAGGCAAGCTTACCCGTTCAATGCTTCAGCACCACCAACAATCTCTAAGATTTCGTTGGTAATAGCGGCTTGGCGCGCTTTGTTATAGGTCAGTTTAAGCTGATTACGCAATTCTGTAGCGTTGTCAGTCGCTTTGTGCATGGCCGTCATACGTGCGCCGTGCTCGCTAGCAAATGAATCGCGAAGTGCTTTAAACAACTGCATTTTTAATGCCTTTGGCAAAAGGGTATTAAAAATCTCTTCCTTTTCGGGCTCGTAGATATAATCCGCATCGCTTTGCGTTTCTGAAGCCTCAGCCACTAAAGGCAAAAACGGTTCAACGGTTACCAATTGCGTAGCCGCATTTTTAAATCGGTTATACACCAAATGTACCTCGTCGTATTGCTCGGCAACAAAACCGTCCATAAGTTGCTGCGCAAGTTCAGCAGTATTCACAAAATTAAGGTCGTCAAATACGGCAACGTTATGTCCTACGACATCAAACTCTTTGCTTAAAATATCATTGCCTTTTTTACCAATGGTAAAAACAGTAGTGTTTGTTTCCGAAGCAGCAGCATGCGCCTTTACTTCTTTGATGATATTAGAATTAAATCCGCCACAAAGCCCACGATTCGACGTAATGGCTACATAAAGCACACGCTTGACGTCTCGAGATTGTGTATATGGATTTTCATCGCCGTCTTGGTCGGCACCACTAAGGTTTTGCAATAATTCGGTTAGTTTGGCAGCGTATGGTCGCATGGCCGTAATGGCATCTTGCGCTTTTTTAAGCTTTGCCGCCGACACCATTTTCATGGCACTGGTAATCTGCATCGTTGACGATACAGAACTAATCCTATTGCGTATTTCCTTGAGGTTTGCCATGGCTTATGCGTATTGACCAGCTAAATCTGTTGCTACTTTAGTTAGCGTTTTGATTACCTCGTCTGTCAGTTTACCTGCTTTTAGCGTGTCTAACACATCGCGGTGTTTCGCATTTAGTAACTCCAAATAGCTTTGTTCAAATTCTTTCACTTTGTTCACAGGAACTTGACGTAGCAAGTTTTTAGATCCAGCAAAAATGATAGCTACTTGATCTTCAACGGCAAACGGATCGTTTTGCGCTTGCTTAAGAATCTCCACGTTGCGTTTTCCTTTTTCAATCACGTTCATGGTTGCTGCATCAAGGTCAGAACCAAACTTGGCAAAGGCTTCCAATTCACGGAACTGTGCCTGATCAAGTTTTAGCGTACCTGCAACTTTTTTCATGGACTTAATCTGTGCAGATCCACCCACACGCGATACCGAAATACCTACGTTAATTGCTGGACGAACACCCGAGTTAAATAAATCGGATTCTAAGAAGATCTGTCCATCCGTAATCGAAATTACATTTGTAGGAATATAAGCAGACACGTCACCTGCTTGTGTTTCAATAATAGGCAATGCTGTTAACGACCCACCCCCTTTTACTTTTGATTTTAGTCCTTCTGGCAAATCGTTCATTTGCTTAGCAATGCCGTCATCTGCAATCACTTTTGCAGCACGCTCTAACAAGCGCGAGTGCAAATAGAAAACGTCACCAGGATAAGCCTCACGTCCCGGTGGACGACGAAGCAATAAGGATACCTCACGGTATGCCACGGCTTGTTTAGACAAATCATCATAAATAATCAATGCTGGACGACCCGTATCGCGGAAATATTCTCCAATAGCTGCTCCTGCAAAGGGTGCATATACTTGCATGGGCGCAGGGTCAGAAGCATTTGCCGCAACAACAGTTGTATATGCCATGGCGCCTTTTTCTTGGAGCGTATTTGCAATGGCTGCAACCGTAGATGCTTTTTGTCCAATAGCTACATAGATACAATATACAGGTTCCCCTGCATCGTAAAATTCTTTTTGGTTTAGGATGGTGTCAATACAAACGGTTGTTTTCCCTGTTTGACGGTCACCAATAACCAACTCACGTTGTCCACGACCTACAGGGATCATTGCATCAATAGATTTGATACCCGTTTGTAAAGGTTCGTTTACGGGTTGGCGGTAAATTACACCTGGCGCTTTACGCTCCAATGGCATTTCTACCGTTTCGCCTTCGATTGGTCCTTTTCCGTCGATGGGTTGCCCTAATGTATTTACAACACGTCCTACTACACCTTCGCCAACATTAATCGACGCAATGCGTTGGGTGCGTTTTACCGTATCGCCTTCTTTGATGCCTTTAGATGGACCTAAAAGTACAACTCCAACATTGTCTTCTTCAAGGTTAAGGACAATGCCTTCTAGACCTGAATCAAAGGAAACGAGTTCGCCGTATTGTGCATTGGCAAGCCCGTAAACACGAGCGATACCATCACCTACTTGGAGAACCGATCCCACTTCGTCTAAAGAGACGCTGCTGTCAAATCCTGTTAATTGCTGTTTTAATATCGCGGATACTTCCGCAGCTTTTACTTCTGCCATGATATTGCGTTTGAACGTAAGTTTTGTTTTAATGTATTGAGTTGATGTGCAACACTTGCATTAAGTTGTATGTCATCAAGCCTTATGGTAAA
>ERZ802824.517-NODE-517-length-21481-cov-36.4574_pt1 | contig 21481 bp, 17 predicted proteins | sample MGYA00345650_ERZ802824 | MGnify/ENA primary metagenome ERZ802824 (study PRJEB30503, sample SAMEA104212361) | marine metagenome | biome: Westerlies Biome; feature: [SRF] surface water layer (ENVO:00010504) within the epipelagic zone...; material: water... | reverse complement strand
ATCCAAACACCATCGCCACCGCCATTCGGATTGGTAACCCCGTCAATCGCGCCAAGGCGATGGCTGTACGGGAAGCCAGTAATGGGGCCTTCCTCGACGTCACGGATGAGGAGATCATCAATGCCTACAAGCTCTTAGGTGGTGGAGAAGGAATCTTCTGCGAACCGGCCAGTGCAGCCTCTGTGGCTGGCCTGCTTAAGCGGAAAGACGAAGTTCCTGCCGGAGCAACGGTGGTGTGCGTGCTCACGGGAAATGGCCTTAAAGACCCTGATTGCGCCATCAATAACAACGACGCAGCCTTCCATACGGATCTCAATCCAGATCTCGACACGGTGGCCAAGGTGATGGGCTTCTCGTGATGAGCTCTTAGTCATCACAACCTCCTCAACAACAAGCCCCTATCCAGGGGTTTTTTTTGACTTTTCAGTGAAGACAGCCCATAAAGCGACTGCGGAAAACAAATCAAAACCCACCCAACACGCTGTGGAAATCAGCACCGAAACCAACAGCTCGACACAACACCAACCTTCCACCACCTGTGAAGAAGTGGAAAACGGCAATTTTTCCCACAAAGGCGAATTTTTTATCCCAAGGAGATGACGCCAAAAGAATCAGTGCCTGCCTACAAAACGACCTGTTTTCCCCAATTCCCCAGGCCCTACTACGACTGTTGTTAATTTCTTTTTTAAATTCTTTAAAGAACAACAGCCGAAAAGGCGTGAACAAAACAACCCCATTGCGCTTCGAGCACCGCTGTGAAAACTTGGGTCACTCCCCCAGCGCATTCGAGCCCGCAGCACGATGAAAGTGGTCTGTTCCCAATCGGAACTGAATGCAGCCCTTCAGCTGGTCAGTCGAGCCGTGGCAACGCGACCGACGCACCCGGTGCTCGCCAATGTGTTGCTCACCGCTGATGCGGGCACAAACCGGCTGAGCTTGACGGGTTTTGATTTGAATTTGGGAATTCAGACGTCCCTTGCCGCGAGTGTTGAAACCAGCGGAGCGATCACACTGCCCGCACGATTACTGGGCGAAATCGTTTCACGACTCGCCAGCGATTCTCCGATCACTCTCGCCACAGAGGAGTCGGGTGAACAGGTGCAGCTCACCAGCCTCAGTGGCAGTTACCAAATGCGAGGTCTGCCTGCTGACGACTATCCCGAGTTGCCCATGGTGGAAAGCGGGATGACGTTGAAGCTTCAACCGGCTGGATTGGTTCAAGCACTGAAAGGAACTTTGTTCGCCAGCAGTTCCGATGAAGCCAAACAGCTGCTGACAGGAGTGCATTTACGTTTCAACGACAAGGCGCTTGAGGCAGCCGCCACGGATGGCCACCGCCTTGCGGTTCTCCAGGTCGACGATGCTTTGCAAGATTCCGCTAACAGCAACGACGATGCTGCAGAAGGTTTTGCGGTGACCTTGCCGGCTCGATCCTTGCGGGAAGTTGAGCGGTTGATGGCCGGATGGCGTTCCGATGATCCGGTGAGCTTGTTTTGTGATCGCGGACAAGTGGTGTTCCTTGCCGCAGATCAAATGGTCACCAGTCGCACGCTGGAGGGCACCTATCCCAATTACGGACAGCTCATCCCGGATGGGTTCAATCGCACGTTGGCCTTAGACCGTCGGGGTCTAATCGCTGCACTGGAACGGATTGCTGTCTTGGCCGACCAGCACAACAATGTTGTGAAATTCAGCAGTCAGCCTGATGAAGGTGTCGTACACATCAGTGCTGATGCGCAAGATGTTGGAAGTGGATCCGAATCCCTTCCAGCCAGCTTGACCGGTGATGCCATTCAGATCGCCTTCAATGTGCGCTATGTCCTGGACGGCTTAAAGGCGATGGGATCCGATCGCGTTGTTCTTCACTGCAATGCACCAACAACGCCAGCAGTCTTGAAGCCAGAAGGCGATGCAGAAGCGTTTACCTATCTCGTGATGCCGGTTCAGATCCGTTCCTGAGGTGGTTCTACCCAATCCGCTGTTGCTTAGCGATTTGCTGAATCACACGGTTCGATGTGAGCTTGGTTTGGATCATGGTCCTGGATTGATGGCATGGATGCATCCGCCGGTGCATCGCTTGTTGGGCTGGGTGAGTCGACCATCCGCCCTACGCATGTCTAGGGATGTTTGGCGATTGGATCAGTGCTGTGGAATCACCGATCAACAGGTGTTTGTACGAGGTGAGCCCGCCGTTTCAGATCAAGCCACCTTGGATCGTTTGCCAACCCTGATGAATGCAGATTTGGTCGATCGAGAGGGAGAACAAATCGGTTTTTTGGCTGATCTCGCGTTCGACCCAACGACAGGAACGATTGCTCATTACTTGGTGTCACGCAGTGACCCGCGTCTTCCTGGAAGTTCTCGGTGGCAATTGGTCCCAGATCGAATCACAGACCAGCGTCCTGGACAGGTGATGACGGCTCTGCGCAGTTTGGATGACCTTCCGTTGATGCGCGCGAGTGTTCGTCAAGACCTCTTGCAACGGACGCAGCGTTGGCGAGATCAATTGCGAGATATGGGTGATCGTGCCGGAGATCGCCTTGAGGGTTGGCTCGATGAACCCCCCTGGGATGAGCCTGAGCAACCAATCGATTCCAATGGATCAGAGCAAGAGCCTCCTGGCACTGAAGTTTGGGATGACGACACTTGGTCTGAGTCGTCGCCGAAGCGTCGTGTAAAACGCGATGAAGATCCCTGGGTTTGACGGTCGGTCGGCAACACTGGGACATGAGTTTTGCGGCCCGTGGTGTCTTCCTCTTCGTATGACGTCTCCGCTGCCCTGAAGCAAGAGGGCTTGAAGTCCACGGACTGGGATGAAATTTGTCGCCGACTCGGTCGGGAGCCCAATCGAGCCGAGTTGGGGATGTTTGGAGTGATGTGGTCAGAGCATTGTTGTTACCGGAATTCACGCCCGTTGCTTAGTGGGTTCCCCACCGAGGGGCCACGCATTTTGGTGGGTCCGGGGGAGAACGCAGGCGTTGTTGATCTTGGTGAAGGCCATCGCCTTGCTTTCAAAATTGAAAGCCATAACCACCCCTCTGCGGTGGAGCCTTTTCAGGGGGCTGCTACTGGGGTTGGCGGAATTCTTCGTGACATCTTCACGATGGGTGCAAGGCCGATTGCGTTGCTGAATGCGTTGCGTTTTGGGCCATTGGATGACAGCGCCAACGTTGGTTTGATGGAGGGTGTGGTGGCCGGCATTGCCCATTACGGCAATTGCGTGGGAGTTCCCACCGTGGGGGGAGAAGTGGCCTTTGACCCTTCCTATTCGGGGAACCCCTTAGTGAATGCCATGGCTTTGGGTTTGATGGAAACCAAAGACATCGTCAAATCTGGTGCGATTGGTGTGGGCAATCCTGTGGTGTATGTGGGCAGCACCACAGGCCGAGACGGCATGGGAGGAGCCAGTTTTGCCAGCGCTGAATTGAGTGCTGATTCGCTTGATGACCGACCGGCCGTTCAGGTGGGTGATCCCTTTTTAGAGAAGGGGTTGATTGAGGCTTGCTTAGAAGCTTTCGCCAGTGGTGATGTGGTGGCTGCCCAAGATATGGGTGCCGCTGGGTTGACGTGTAGTTGTTCTGAGATGGCTGCCAAGGGTGGTTTAGGGGTTGAACTGGATCTGGATCGTGTTCCTGCCCGTGAATCAGGCATGACCGCTTACGAATTTCTGTTGTCTGAATCTCAGGAACGGATGTTGTTTGTGGTGAAAGCTGGTCGTGAAGAACCCTTGATGCAGCGCTTCCGTCGCTGGGGTTTGCAAGCGGCCGTCGTGGGACGAGTGTTGGAAGAGCCCATCGTTCGCGTTCTCCACCACGGAGAGGTGGCAGCTGAGGTGCCAGCCACGGCCCTTGCCGATGACACACCCATTGAGAAGCACGCTTTGCTTTCAGAGCCTCCAGCGGATCTCCAAGAGCACTGGCGATGGACGGAAGATCAGTTGCCAGCTTTAGAAGATCCCGCAGCAGCTTTATTAGGGCTCTTAGACGACCCCACCATTGCCAGTAAGCGTTGGGTCCATCGCCAGTACGACCAGCAAGTGTTGGCTAACACTGTGGTGTCGTCTGGAGCGGCTGATGCCGCTGTGATTCGACTTCGGCCTCAGCAAGGCGATGGTTCGTTGCAGACCACGACGCGCGGTGTTGCTGCCACGGTTGATTGCCCCAATCGTTGGGTGGCACTCGATCCCGAACGCGGAGCTATGGCTGCTGTGGCTGAGGCTGCCCGCAATTTGAGCTGTGTTGGTTCTGAGCCCCTTGCGATTACCGACAACCTCAATTTCCCGTCCCCTGAGACTCCGAAGGGGTTTTGGCAGCTTGCGATGGCCTGTCGAGGCATTTCTGAGGCTTGCAGGGCTTTGCAGACTCCAGTGACGGGGGGGAACGTCTCGCTGTACAACGAAACGCGCCGCGAGGACGGTTCTCTTCAGCCGATCCATCCCACCCCAGTGATTGGGATGGTGGGCGTGGTGGAGGACATCGCCAAGGTGACTGGACTCGGTTGGTCCCAACCGGGAGATGCGGTGGTTTTACTTGGTGTGAAACCCGATGCAGATCAGGACGATCGAATTGGATTGTCTGGAAGCAGTTATCAGCAACTCACCCTGGGGACGATTACAGGCCGTCCTCCTCGGATCGATTTTGATTTGGAGCGACGGGTGCAGCTGCTGGTTCGCCAGGCCATTGCTGACGGGTTGATTGCCTCTGCTCACGACAGCAGCGATGGCGGGTTGGCTGTGGCTCTGGCGGAATGCTCGATTGCCTCAGGTTTTGGGGTTGAGCTCAACTTTTCACCCGGAACAACGAGCGCAGCTCGGTTGTTGTTTGCCGAAGGGGGCGCCCGTGTGGTGGTGTCTGTGAAAGCGGCTCAGTTGACGCGTTGGACAACGATGTTGGCAGCCAACCCTGAGGTTTCAGCAACGGTTCTGGGTGCTGTCGCGTCCCATGGTCGCTTCCAGCTTTCCTTCGGAGCGGGCAACACCATTGATTTACCCGTGGAGCAGTTGCAGCAGGTTTATGCCGAAGCTCTGCCCCGTCGCCTGGCGTGATGCAGACTTCTGATGCATTTCTGATGAGGCGCCCTGTGCAGCAGCAGCAGCTCGTGGCAGAGCGTCCTGATCGGATGGAAGAAGCTTGTGGTGTTTTTGCCGTTTTGGCGGCTGAGCAACCGGTCGCCAACTTGGCGTATTTCGGTCTTTATGCCCTGCAGCATCGCGGCCAGGAATCAGCTGGTATCGCTGTTTTCAATCAAGACAAGGTGCTCCTGCACAAAGATATGGGCCTGGTGAGCCAGGTGTTCGATCAGGACGTTTTGGCTCGTATGCCTGGCGATTTGTCGATCGGTCACAACCGCTATTCGACAACGGGCAGTAGTCGTGTGTGCAATGCCCAGCCGGTGGTGTTGATGACTCGCCTTGGCGCGTTTGCCCTTGCCCACAACGGCAATTTGGTGAATGCGAAAGAGTTGCGTGTGTTGGTGGATGACGGAAAAACTGAATTCACCTCCACCACTGATTCAGAACTGATCGCCTTTGCGGTGCAGCAAGCCGTTAATCGAGGCTTGGATTGGCGTTCTGGTATCGAAGCTGCGCTCAAGCTTTGTCAGGGGGCATTCAGCTTGGTGATCGGTACCCCCGCAGGTCTGTTTGCGATCCGTGATGGCTATGGCATTCGCCCTTTGGTGTTCGGCTTTCTCGGGGAGCAAAGCCTTGGCCATTGGGTTGTGAGCAGTGAAACCTGTGGTTTGGAGATCATTGGATCCCGTTATGTGGATGATGTGCAGCCCGGCGAGTTAGTGCACTTTGAACTGGGTTCAGCTGAGCCATATCGCAAGCGCTGGATTGAGGAACCGAATCGGCTTTGCGTGTTTGAAATGATTTATTTCGCGCGTCCAGACAGTCGTTTCTTTGGTGAATCGTTGTACAGCTATCGGCAGCGCATTGGTCGCACGCTTGCTAGGGAGTCGGCTGTGGATGCTGATTTGGTGATTGGGGTTCCTGATTCAGGAATTCCTGCTGCGATTGGTTTTTCTCAGGAGAGCGGCATTCCTTATGCCGATGGTTTGATTAAGAACCGGTATGTCGGACGCACCTTTATTCAGCCAACACAAGCGATGCGTGAAGCAGGTATACGCGTGAAGCTCAATCCCCTGCCTGATGTGCTTTCTGGTAAGCGCATCATCGTGATTGATGATTCGATTGTGCGGGGAACCACCAGTGGAAAACTCGTTGTTGCCTTGCGGGATGCGGGGGCAACAGAGGTGCACATGCGGATTAGTTCACCACCGGTGACCCACCCATGTTTTTACGGGATTGATACCGATACCCAGGATCAATTGATCGCCTCTCGCCTCACCCTGGAGGAAATCAAGAACCATCTCAAAGTCGACTCTTTGGCTTACCTCAGCAAAGAAGGCATGGTCGAAGCAGCCAAAGCAGAGTCTGGAAATTTCTGTAGCGCTTGTTTCGATGGGAACTATCCCATTCCGATGGATCAGGAATTGCTGTCGAGCAAATTGACACTCGAACCATCTGGATCGACTAATCGCTGATTTGAGGGATTAAATCGGTAATAGCTTCGCCTTTGTGGAGTTCGATTTGATTGGAAAACGCGTCACCAGAGTTGGTGATTTCAAGTGTTGTGGGGTCAATCCGACCATGACGTTGTTCTGTCGACACCATGCCAATAAGGCCGTTGGCTTCTGCTAACCCTGTGATTCGATCGGCGTTACCCGTCAGCTGGATCGCCATCGAACCGAGATCCCCGCGTTGTGATGGACGGATGGACGTGAGATCGATGCGCGCTAGGTGACCCTGTTCACTCACTAACAGCACAGTCGGTTCGCTTGGACATAGGGCACCAACGAGATCTTCCCCTGGAAGCAATCGCATGGTCATGGGCCCTTGGGCGAGTCGTCCCATCAGTGGCAGCACGTCTTCATTGATCGGTAAACGCAGCATCCGTCCGATGTCGCTTACCAAGAGGAGATCTTGGTGTTCACGGCAAATCACCGCTGTTTTGAGTTGAACGCCCTCTTTCAGTTTCACAACGCTGGTGGCGCGTCCAGATAGATCCAAGACATCTGCAAGGGGCAGTCGTTTGAAACGCCCATCGCTGCTAAGCAAGCCCAGGCTTAGGTCACTGCTCTCCTGCACCGGTAGGGGCGTGATCGCCACGATCGGGTCACCTTCCAACCCGCTGGGAAGGAATCGTTCCAAGGCACCTGGTTGTTGCCCAGCAAACTCCCAACGCACGAGGGCGACACGACCGTTGGCACTGATGGCTAGTAATCGCGGCGGCGGTTCGATGGGAAGAATGACGCGAGCTGGTGATGGGGCATCGCTCACCGGACAGGGATCACCAAAATGAAGACGACCCAGCACTTGTGGGGTCACGATCTTCACTTGTCCGTCCGCTTGGATCAGCAGTCGACCATCACCGGGGAGGGCCGCTAAGGCTTGCTGGCGGAGCAGCTCCGTGTTGGGTCGTTGACTGGCAGCTCGTTCTGCGATTAAGGCATCTCCGCCTTCCACCAGTCGTGTGCGACGTGGAGTTGAGAAGCGTTTTTTCAGTGTTTTCAGTTCACTAACCATGGCGTCGAGCAACTGATCTCGGTTTTCGAGGAGCAATTTCAATCGCTCTCGCTCGTCTCGGAGGTTGTCGACTTCTTGGCGCAAACTTTCCTGCTCCAGCCCTGTTAAACGTCGGAGTGGCATTGCCAACACGGCATCAGCTTGGCGTTCGTTGAGGTCCAATTGCACCATCAAGCTGGCGCGAGCGGAGCCGGCATCTTGGGCTTTTTGGATCATGGCGATCACGGCTTGAAGGTTGTTCAGAGCCGTGATTAGGCCCTCCACCACTTCCAGGCGATCTTCTGTTTTGCGTAGGGCGTGGCTCGTGCGGCGAATCAGGGTGAGTTCCCTGTAGTCGAGAAAGGTTTGGAGGAGTTGCCGTAGCGAGAGTTGTTGGGGCTGACCGTTAACAAGGGCCAGCAGGATTGCGCCAAAGTTGCTCTGCAGTGCCGTGCGGCGCTGCAGGTCCTTCAGCACCTTGTCGGGTTCAGCATCGCGGCGAAGTTCCACAACAACGCGCATGCCATCTCGATCGCTTTCATCGCGAATGTCAGCGATGCCGCCAATTTTTCCGTCGTTGACCGATTCGGCCAGTTTTTCGATCCAGCCCGCTTTGCTGAGTTGATAGGGCAGTTCGGTCACAACAACGGCATTTCGTTTGTGCCGTCCTTTTCCCAGTTGCACCTCTTCTGTATGCGCTACGCCCCGCATTGGAATACTGCCGCGGCCGTGTAAGTACGTGTCTTGGAGGCCTGAACTGAGCAGAACCTCCCCACCGGTTGGAAAATCAGGCCCAGGAATCAGTTCTAAAAGACGCTCGTCGCTGAGGCCCGGTTGTCGAATCAGAGCAATGAGGCCGTCCACAACCTCACCCAAGTTGTGGGGCGGAATGCTCGTGGCCATGCCGACGGCGATGCCAGAACAACCATTGAGGAGAAGAAAGGGGAGTTGTGCGGGGAGAACGGTTGGTTCTTGTTGGGACCCATCGAAGTTCGATGCAAAATCGACGGTGTCATCACCGATTTCTTCGAGCAGAGCTTGATGGGCAATCGGGGCTAAACGCGTTTCGGTGTAACGCATCGCTGCTGGCGGATCGTCATCAACCGATCCGAAATTGCCGTGTCCGTCCAAAAGTGGATGTCGGCTAGCAAAGGTTTGTACGAGTCGTACGAGCGCGTCGTAGACCGCTTGATCTCCGTGGGGGTGGTATTTCCCGAGAACATCTCCAACAACACGAGCGCATTTCCTGTATGGCCGATCTGGGGTCAACCCCAGTTCTTGCATCGCGTACAAGATTCGACGCTGCACCGGCTTGAGACCGTCGCGGGCATCGGGCAAGGCCCGACCCACGATCACACTCATCGCATATTCCAGATAGGAGCGCTGCATCTCTAGATGCAGGGCGATCGGTTGAACGCGCTCCTCAGCCATCCCGTCTGCGGATATTGGGGAAGAAGTAGTTCAGCCTACAGACGTTCACTGACGTTTTTTCCAGGTGGCATTGGCCTGGGCCCGTTCAACGCTGCTGGCAAGTGCTGCTTCACGCAACAAGTTTGCTGTGGCTTGCCTCACATGGGAACCCCATAGCTGCTCTTTTTGATGCATCGGCAAAACGTAATTGGGATTTTTTGACAGGGCTTCCTTGGCTAGCGATAGAGCTTCGCTCTGTTCGCCCTTTTGGTTTAACGCAGCAGCTAAAGCCAGCATTGGTTCTGCGTTTTGCTCCAGCTTGATCACTCGACGCCAACGTCGAATGGCCTCGTCATGTTGTCCCAGTTCAAACAGAACAAGGGCTTGATTGTTGAGGGCTTCCCAAAAGTCTGGTTTGATTTCAGTTGCTTTTTCGAAGGATTGCAAAGCGACTGCAAACTTGTTTTGCATGATCCGTGCATTCCCGAGATCGAAGTATGCAGCTGCATTGTTTGCATCGATTTGCAATCCTCGCTGAATAAGCGGTATGGCTTCTTCCGGTCGTTCTGCACGCAGTGCAATCGCTGCTTCTGCAAACCAGAGCCCAGCATTGTTTGGATTGATTTTTTTGGCTTTCGCAAGCGATTGACTGGCGTTTTCCAGTTGGTTGCTACGCAGTTGCGCTTCCGCCAGAACAGTCCACAACCGTTCATCGTTTGGGTTGAGGCGAACAGCTAAAGCGGCAAGTTGTGAGGCCTCCTGGGGCTGGCCCATTTGCAGCAGTTGAGCTGCGGTTCGTCCGATTCCAAGAGAGGATCCCGAGAGCTCCACCTCTGATGGCAAGTAGACATACGGCACCAGGGCCTGGGCTGGAGCCATCAGGCAAACGCTGCTGATGCTGATCAGAGCTGCGGTCAGGCTTCGTTTCAATTTGATTCCTCGAAGCACGTCCAGGGATCTCATCTGGTCAGAGGTTAGGAGGCAGATCCGGTTGCGCTGCAGCAGCATTTCTGCGCCACATCCACGGTTTAATTCGCCGTAGAGCGGATCCCCGTAACTGTTGATCCCAGGTGGCATCGTCCCAGTGTTGAACCTCTTGGGCTTTCACATTGAGGAGCCATGGTCGAGGTTGCATATCCGGATCTTCACTGCTCGGTAGATCCCGATGGTTCCAAGGACAAACGTCTTGGCAAATATCACAACCGGCGATCCACGGTCCAAGGGACGCTTTGATCGCATCTGGAAGATCGGGATCTCGGTTTTCGATGGTGTGAAACGCCAGGCATCGTTGGGCGTCAACAACAAATGGTTCGCGGATGGCATTGGTGGGGCAGGCCTCGATGCAAGCGACACAGCGTCCACAAAGGGCTTTAGCTGGAGCATCCGCTTGGAGTGGTTCCGTTGTGAGTAGGTGACCAATCACCATCCATGAGCCTCGATGGTGATGGATCACATTGCTGTGTTTTCCGATCCAACCCAGCCCAGCTTCTTCCGCCCAAACTTTGTCCAATAGCGGAGATGCGTCGACACAAACACGCCATTGGCAGCTTGGCTTTTGTTCGGATAACCAACGCCCCACGCGTCGTAGACGTTGCTCGACAACCCGGTGGTAATCGCGACCCCAGCCGTAGCGCGCCACCTTCAAAGATCCCGGGTCTGATTGCGCAGAGACGTAGTAGTTCAATCCCACTGCCAACAGGCTTTGTACCCCCTCTAAAAGTTGAGAGGCATCGCGTCGGCGTGGCGCTGCCATCCATGCCATATCGGCTTGGTACCCGTGATCGAGCCAACGCTGTAATGCTTCTGTCCGCAGCTGCAGTCGGGGACTTCCAGGCAAACGAGCAATTCCAACCGGATCAAACCCTTCGTCTCGAGCCCGTTGTTTCAGAGCGTGGCTCAAGTGTGTGAGTTGATTTGGGTGTTGCCCTGACATCGACCGTATGGTTGGGACCTGTTTTTTCATCTTCACGTGACGGGAACCGAAACGGGACGCCTGGCATCTCTGCTTCGTTGGCTGGGCCTCACGATGGTTTTTGTTCTTGTCCTGCAGATGGCTGCAGTCTTGGTGGGAAGTGACTGGTCAGCGGAGGCAACAAGTCCTCAGATCACTGGACCTTTGGTTGCGCTGGCCCCACTCGGTTTTATCGGTCTGTTGACCTGTCTGATTGGATCGCGTCTTGAGAACCCGCAACAGCAGGTCACACCATTGCGGGCTGTGGTTTGTGTTCTTTCAGCTCTCTTGGCCATTGGCATGCTGGTGGCAGTTCCGATGTCCTTAAGCAGCGGGGCTGGTGATCTGTCGCAGGCTCAGAACATCGAGCAGGGACGCGCAGCGATGAAGGAAGCCCGTGCCTTTCGCGACAATCCCGAGCAGGTGGCTTCTTTGGGCGAACAGTTAGCTCAAGCTGGACAGTTGGCCGCTGATGCCAGCAAGGACGACAAGCAGCGCGCTGCAGAGACGATGATTGATGAGCAGATCAGCCAAATGGCAACCCAGCTCAAACGGGTGGAGTCGCAGAAAAACCGCGAATCTCGGCAACGATTGATTGGTGGGACGGCCACCGCTGTTGTGCTTGCCATTGCTTTTGTGCTGCTTGCACTCACTGCAGTGATCTGATTGCTGGTTAGGTTGGTTGAACTCCCTGACTCTGGGTGCAGAGGCTCCTTGGTTCAGTCCAACCCCAGACCTGATCTACCGCTGGGCGAACGGCTTCAGCAAGATCTCAAAAACGACCTGATTGCAGGCTTGCTGGTGGTGATTCCACTGGCAACAACGATTTGGCTATCCACGATTGTCAGCCGATTTGTGCTGGCTTTTCTCACGTCAATTCCGAAGCAGTTCAACCCTTTCATCACCCTGAATCCGCTTCTTCAGGATCTAATCAACCTTTCCCTCGGGCTCACGGTTCCTTTGATGGGGATCCTTTTGATTGGCCTCATGGCCCGCAACATTGTGGGTCGTTGGCTGCTCGAATTTGGAGAGGGAACGTTGAGCCGGATTCCCCTTGCTGGTTCCGTTTACAAAACTCTCAAGCAGCTGCTTGAAACTGTTTTGGGGGGTAATTCGGCCCGCTTCCGCCGTGTTGTTCTTGTCGAATATCCAAGAGAAGGTTTGTTCAGCGTTGGTTTTGTCACCGGCGAGGTGGGTCCTTCGCTCCAATCCGATCTGGAAACACCACTGCTTAGTGTGTTTATCCCCACGGCTCCAAACCCAACCACCGGTTGGTACACGCTGGTGCCAGAGGGTTCGGTTCGCGAACTCAATATTTCCGTAGAGGAGGCGTTCCGCACCATCATTTCTGCTGGCATTGTGAATCCAGATGAGCAAGAAGCTCCTGTGAATCGCAGCTTCTCCAGTCTCATGGCTCAGTTGCGGGCCTCCGCATCCCCCTCCAGCTAATTCATGGCCTCACGATCCCTTTCCCGCGAGTTGGCCTTGCTGGTGCTCGGTCAAGTCTCGGAACAGAAAAAGTCTTCTACAGCTGATTTAGGGATTGGGTCCCTGCTTGATAAGGCCCTCGAAAGCCTCACTCAACATTGGAGGGAAACACTCGATTCATCTGCGACGGAACTGGATCAAGCTCAGCAATGTCTCCTCGATAGCGAACTTCAACAGGGTCAGGCTTCCACCCTGGATGTTGTCCGTGATCACTTGCGTTCATCGCTAGGCGCTGCCGAACAGGTTTTGAATGGCCTTTCAGCCACCCTTGAACTTCCCAGGCTTCTGCTCTTGGCAGATCAAGAGCAAATTCGTTCTGCTGCGATGGAACGCATTGCTCAGGTGATCCGGCAGCGCGAGAGCATCGACGCGAGATTGGATCAAGTGATGGAAGGCTGGCGGTTGGCACGACTACCGCGCATCGATCGCGACATTCTTCGTCTTGCTGTTGTAGACCTCCAAACCATGGGCACACCTGCTCCTGTGGCGTTCAATGAGGCCGTTGAATTGGCGAATCGATACAGCGATGAAAAGGGTCGTCGAATGATTAATGGTGTGTTGCGTCGCTTCCATGATGCTCAATCCACTGCAGCGGACTGATGGTGTTCAACTGGTTCGAGCGTCAGGCCCCATCCCCTGGGGAACCTCCTTCAACGCCAGATTCACCTGAGGTTGAACAACAACCGCCTGCGAATCCTGTTCAGGTGAAGCCTGAGCCAGATCACTCAGCTCCTCAAGACGATGTCGAACAAAAGGCTGAAGAGCCAGAAGACGAAGCGTTGGTTTGGGCCCGTGAGGCCTACGCACGTTTAAAGGAACAGCAACAAGCTGCTGCTTCGGCGCCAACAACGCCAGTTTCGACAAGTCCTGAGCCAAAGCCAGAACCAACCCCTGAGCCCACCCCCGCTCCAACAGTTGGCGGGTCCCTACTCGAACAGGCCGCGGCGCAACGTCAGCAGCGGCAACAAGAGCAGGAGGTTCGTGCGCTTGAGGTGGCTCCGGCATCGACGCCTGAACCGCCCGCTAGCACTTCTTCCGTCCCCGCTGCAGATGCTGTTGAGCCGACCCTTGGTGAATTTGATGACGACTTCACTTGGTCTGCTGACGTTTTAGCAGCGCAGGGTCGGCGTGCTGATCAGATTTCGCTCGAGGAAATCGATTGGCTTGGACGGCTCCGTCGTGGTCTTGAGAAGACACGACAGGGCTTCGTTACCAGCCTGTTGGAAAACCTTGGCGATGATCCCCTCACGCCAGAGGTGCTGGACGAACTCGAGACTCTTCTACTCCGTGCCGATGCCGGTGTTCAGGCCACCGATCAGGTCCTTGACGCGTTGCGACAGCGGATGAATGAAGATGTTGTCGATCCAGTTGAGGGAATTCGTTTTCTCAAGGATCAACTGCGCGGCTTGCTGGATGCTCCGATTAAGGCCAGTGGCGTTCCCCTGCTCGCGCCGGAGCGAGGTCGTTTAAATATTTGGTTGATGGTGGGAGTAAATGGCGTCGGAAAAACCACAACCCTCGGGAAGCTGGCAAATCTTGCTGTTCGTAGTGGCTACTCAGCCTTGATCGCAGCTGCAGACACCTTTCGGGCAGCCGCCGTACAACAGGTGGAGATTTGGGGTGAACGCAGCGATGTTGCTGTGGTGTCCAATCCCAGCAGCAATGCAGATCCAGCTGCGGTGGTGTTCGATGCCATCGGTGCTGCTCGGTCCCGTGAAACTGATCTCCTGCTGGTGGATACAGCAGGTCGATTGCAGACCAAACACAACTTGATGGAAGAACTGCAGAAGGTTCGGAAAATCATTGATCGTCTCGCCCCAGAGGCCAATGTTGAGTCGTTGTTGGTGCTGGATGCCAGCCAAGGCCAAAACGGTTTGCGTCAAGCAATGGCCTTCGCGAAAGCAGCCGGTTTGACGGGAGTTGTTGTGACCAAACTCGATGGCACTGCCAGAGGTGGTGTCGCTTTGGCGGTGTCGTCGGAAGCAGGCTTGCCCATCCGTTTCATTGGTGCTGGGGAGGGGATCCGTGATCTCCGGCCGTTTAACAGTTTTGAATTCGTTGAGGCTCTACTGGCCGGCCGATGAACCGTTGCTACGTTGCGCATCTTGAGGGGTCGCAGCGTTGAGCAGCCAGCCGCCCCGTCGCCATCCCACCCCGGCACAGAGGGTTGTGGGTCCTTCGCCTCAAGCGATGGCGTCGTTGCGTCAACTGTTCGACAGCTTGAGCAACGAACAGCGTCGCAATCAGGATCTTCTGGTGTCGCTGGCTTTTGCCCTTCGCAGTTTTACCAATCTGCATCGCTTCTTAGAGCTGGTGCCGGTTGTGGTGTCTCGACTTGTGGGAGTCGACGGTGCTCTGATCGTGCCGTTTCAATCGGATGGTCGTTTGTGGCGCGATCAACTTCAGGCTGTCCCCGTTGAGCAGTCTCAGGATCTTTTTCGCCGCTTGGCGGGCTTCCAGCCTGGGGAATCGGCTGGATTTGGCACCGATGACGCCCAGGTGTTGGCCTTGGATCGCTTGGTTCAACGCTGTCTGCCAAAGGCGGGTTTGTTTGCCACATCTGTGGTGGTTCGCGGGCGATGTCGCGGTCGGTTGTATGTGTTTGATCCGACGTCCGATTTGGTTTGGACCGACGTGCATCGCCGACATGCCCAATTGGTGGCCGATTTGGCGGGTGTGGCGATCGAAAATGATCTGATGTTGCAGGATGCCCGTCGTCATGAACGGGTTGATCGTCAGCTGAGCATTGGGGCGGAGATTCAGGCTCAATTGTTGCCCGATCATTGTCCGGTGATTGAGGGCGTGGAGCTTGCCGCTCGATGCCGTCCAGCGTTTGAAGTGGGTGGTGATTACTACGATTTTATTCCCACGCGTCCTGAACTCATCGGTCGTCGACGGGAACGTGGTCGCTGGGCTCTGGTCATGGGCGATGTGATGGGAAAGGGTGTTCCCGCTGGTCTGCTGATGACCATGTTGCGCGGGATGCTCCGTGCAGAAGTTCTTAGTGGATTGCCACCTGATCGCATCCTGCATGACCTCAACCAACTCGCCCAAGAGGACCTCGCGCAATCCCACCGATTCGTGACGTTGTTTTATTCGGATTTCGATCCGCGAACCCGTCGTTTGCGATATGCCAATGCAGCCCATAACCCCCCTTTGCTCTGGCGCTCAGAGCAAAGAAGTATCAGCCGATTGGATGCTGCTGGTTTGCTGATTGGATTACAGCCAGAGGCGGACTATGGGATCGGTGAAGTGCGGCTGGATCCGGGTGATGTTCTTCTGTATTACACCGATGGTGTCACCGAAGCACCTGGAATAACGGGAGATCGCTTTGATGAAGCTCGGTTGATTCGTGCCTTAGAGAGTGCCTGTCGCAGTGGACAAGGGTCTCAGGGAATTCTCGACACCTTGTTTGAGCGTCTGGATCGATTTGTAGGAGTGAATCGACAGCTCGAAGATGACGCCTCCATGGTGGTCTTGAAAGTGCCCGAGGCGGTCAAATTGCCAAATATGGCTGCTCAACAGTCTTAGGGCGAGCAACCTTCCGCCTGACAAGCTGTGGGTATTGATGAATAGATCGATGGCTGGTGGGGTGACAGGCGGCGCCGACGGCACTTGGAGTGATCGCTTCGAGCAAGGCTTGCATCCTTTTATCGAAGTGTTCAACGCTTCGATCGGCTTTGATCTCACATTGCTTCAGGAGGATTTGGATGGGTCGATTGCCCATGCACGGATGCTGGGTTCCTGCGGGGTGATCAGCGTTGATGAAGCTGATCAGTTGGTGCAGGGTCTCGAGGCGATTCGGAGCGAGGCCCATGCGGGAACGTTTCAGCCTGGACTCGCCGATGAAGACGTTCATTTCGCCGTTGAGCGGCGTTTGATTGCGCTGTTGGGACCTGTTGGCAAGAAATTGCACACCGGCCGCAGTCGCAATGATCAAGTTGGAACGGATTTGCGGTTGTGGTTACGGCGCCGCATGGATGAATTGGAGGGCGATCTTCAACGTTTGCAGCGGGCTCTTGTCGCGCAGGCGGATTTGCATCGCCGCACGATGATTCCGGGCTACACCCACCTTCAACGGGCTCAGCCGCTTTGTTTGGCGCATCACCTTCTGGCTTACGTCGAGATGTTGGAGCGGGATCGGTTGCGTCTTCAGGATGTGCGCTCTCGGGTGAACATTTGCCCCCTTGGCGCGGCAGCGCTGGCTGGAACTCCGGTACCCATTGATCGTCGGCAGACGGCTAAGGATTTGGGATTTGATGCGATTTACGCCAACAGCCTTGATGCGGTGAGCGATCGTGATTTTTGTGTGGAGTTTTCGGCGGCGGCTTCTTTGGTGATGGCCCATCTCAGTCGTTTGGCTGAGGAGGTGATTGCTTGGGCGTCAGAGGAGTTCAGATTTGTTCGCCTCAGCGATCGTTGTGCGACCGGCAGCAGTTTGATGCCGCAGAAAAAAAATCCTGATGTGCCTGAATTGGTTCGAGGCAAGTGCGGACGGGTGTTTGGCCACCTACAAGGCCTCCTCACCATGATCAAGGGCCTTCCTTTGGCTTACAACAAAGATTTTCAAGAAGATAAGGAAGCTCTTTTTGATGCGTTTCGCACCACCCGCGATTGCATTGAGGCCATGGCGATTCTGTTTGAAGAAGGTCTTGAGTTCCGTACGGAACGTTTGAACTTGGCGGTGGAACAAGATTTCTCCAATGCCACCGATGTGGCTGATTACCTCGTTGCCCGGGGAGTGCCCTTCCGTGAGGCTTATCAGCTTGTTGGTGCTGTTGTTCGCCGTTGCCTTGACGAAGGTTGTTTGTTGAGAGATTTGACCCTTTCGGCATGGCAGGAGTTGCATCCAGCTTTTGAGGCTGATCTGCACGATGCGCTTGCCCCGCGTGCCGTTGTGGCCGCTCGCCGCAGTGAAGGAGGAACAGGATTTGACCGGGTGGATGAACAATTAGACGGCTGGTTGCAGCATTTGAACGGAACACAACCTGTTGGATGACTCCCCAGCGCTGTCGGGTCTACGCTGAAGTTGCCAGTGGTACGTCACTTCGTTCCGGAGTCATGGCCCCATGGCAATGATCCAGGCCCCTTCGGTCCATTTTTTCGTACCCGGTCCAAGCAGAACGTGAGCATTTTTGTTGGCAACCTTCCCTTCCGCGCTGAGCAGGAGGACGTGACTGAGCTGTTTGCTCAGTTCGGTGAAGTCGTGAATTGTGCCCTTCCCCTCGAGCGGGATACCGGCCGAAAGCGCGGATTTGCTTTTGTCGAAATGTCCGACGATGCAGCTGAAGAGGCTGCCATCGAAGGCCTCCAGGGCGCTGAGTTGATGGGTCGCCCGCTTCGTATCAATAAAGCTGAGCCTCGCGGCAGCGCTCCACGTCGCGATGGCGGCGGTGGTGGCGGTTACGGCGGCGGCGCTCCACGTCGCGATGGTGGTGGCGGCTACGGCGGTGGTGGCGGTTACGGCGGTGGTGGTGGTGATCGCCCCTCCGGTGCCCGTGGTTGGGAAGATCGCAGCTATGGCGCTCGCGATAGTGCTGCTCCCCAAGGTGGCAATGCCTATGACGAAGGGCGTGTTCGTCGCCGCCGCTCCTCTGGTGGCGGCGGTACAGGTGGCGGTGGTACAGGTGCCGGTGGTGGCGATGATTTCTCCGGCTACGGCGGTGCCGAGGGCTAATCGCCTTTCCAGCTCTTTCACTTAAAGGCCGGCGTCTTTCAGTTGACGTCCGGCCTCTTCCAAGATTTTCAGATCAGCCCCCTTCCGTTGGGATCGTTCCCCAAGCTCACGGCGCCAATGGCGCGCGCCTGGAACGCCTTCCACGAGTTGAACGAGGTGTCGGCATAGATCCCAAAGCCGACCTCCTCGGTGTAAGTGCTGAGCGGCGTGGGGAATTAAGCCTTCCACGACATCTGATGCCAACAATTGGCGTGGCGCTTCTCCATAGATCAAATGGTCCATGTCTGCCCAACGCAAGGGGTGGGCGTAGGCGGCTCGACCAACCATCGCTCCATCGCATTCATCGAGGGCTACTAAACAATCCGCGGGTGTTTCGAGACCACCGTTGAGTTCAATCAATAACTCCGGGCGACGTTGTTTTAGTGCAACAACTCGGTCGTGCTGCAGCGGCGGAATAGTTCGGTTTTGTTTGGGATCTAAACCCTCCAACCATGCTTTACGTGCGTGAACAGAAAACCGTTGGGCTCCGGCTTCAGCCACCCGATCAACAAAAGCTGTAAGCAACGTGTCGTTATCGAGCTCGTCAATGCCAATCCTGTGTTTCACCGTGACTGGGAGCGCACTGGCTTGACCCATTGCCTCAACACAGCGGGCTACCAGATCGGGATCGGCCATTAAGCACGCTCCGAAGTTGCCTGCTTGCACTCTTTGGCTTGGGCACCCCACATTCAGATTGATTTCGTCGTAGCCCCAGTCCAAAGCGAGGCGGGCAGCATCGGCAAGGAGGTTGGGATCATCGCCGCCCAGCTGTAGAGCAATGGGGTGTTCGATGGGATCGAAATCCAGAAGCCTGTCGCGCCTGTTGGTGTGATGTAAGGCTTGAGCCACCACCATCTCCGTGTAGAGAAGGGCTCGACAGCTGATCTGTCGCATCAGCACACGAAAGTGCCGATCTGTGCAATCGAGCATTGGCGCCACGCTGAAGCGATGGGCAGGAACGGTGGCGGGGCGTTCAACCTCGGTCATGGATCCATTAGAACCGCTGAAGCCCTTTGGTTCAGAGCTGATGACTCATACTTCGCCTGTTTTGTCCCGTCGTTCATTGATGTTTGCTGCAGTAGCTGGTGCGTTGGGCAGTCTGTGGCGCCCGAAAACGGTTCAAGCTGCCTCGAAGGCCAATGACCCTCAGTGGGATCTCAGCCCTGAGGTTTGGCGAGAGCGCTTATCCCCTGAAGCCTTCAACGTCTTGCGCAACGAGGGCACTGAGCGCCCGTTTACAAGTCCTTTTAATGATGAAAAACGCAGTGGTAACTACCACTGTGCAGGATGTGATTTGGCCTTGTTTTCGTCGGAGGGAAAGTTTGACAGCGGAACGGGTTGGCCCAGTTTTTGGCAACCACTCAGCCAAGCGATCGAGACGAAAGTAGATTTCAAACTGATTGTCCCGCGTACGGAATATCACTGTTCGCGCTGCGGTGGACATCAGGGCCATGTGTTTAATGACGGACCCCGACCAACTGGAAAGCGTTACTGCAACAACGGAGTCGCCCTCGTCTTCCGCCCCGCAACCTGAAGCAGCGGACAGCTGGAATCTGGTGGTGATTGGTGGTGGCGCGGCTGGATTTATGGCCGCCATCACCGCTGCTGAGCAGGGGGTCAAACGTGTGCTCGTTTTGGAGGCCACCCCAGAGCTTCTCAACAAAGTTCGCATCAGTGGTGGTGGTCGCTGCAACGTCACCCACGCCTGTTGGGATCCGGCTGAACTTGTTGGTCATTATCCCCGTGGTCAGAGGGCTTTGAAAGGTGTATTCAGTCGGTTTGCTGCAGGAGATGCCATCGCTTGGTTTGCTGATCGTGGCTTGGTGCTGATTGAAGAGGCTGATGGTCGGATGTTTCCGGAGCAGAACCGTTCGGAGGCGGTGATTCAGTGCCTGAAGCGGGCGGCTCTGAAGGCGGGAGTGAAGGTGCAAACGCGGGCGATGGTGCAGCGTTTATCCGTGCAGTCTGAGGGGGGGTTTTTAGTGGATGGCCGCGGCTTGGACCAGCCGTTATCGGCTCAGAAGGTGATGTTGGCCACTGGCGGCCATCCCAGCGGCCGCAAGATGGCAGAAAACCTTGGTCATCAGCTTGTACCACCAGTCCCGTCGTTGTTCAGCCTTTCGCTGGAGGCGTCCGCTTTGGCGGCATGTAGCGGTATCGCTGTGGATGATGTTGGCTTGGAGCTGAAGCTCAACAACCAACGCTTCCGACATGTCGGCCGTGTGTTGATCACCCACCGTGGATTGAGTGGTCCTGCCACACTTCGACTCTCAGCGTTTGCCGCTCGCGCGTTGCATGGCAGCCGCTATCAGGGGGAACTTCGGGTGGATTGGAGTGCTGGCCTGGGGCGCTCTGGGGTTGAGCAACGGCTGAAGCAGTGGCGACAGGAGCAAGCGCGCCGTACTTTGGCGGCGGCTAAGCCCTTTGATCACTTCCCCAGACGGCTTTGGCAGGCATTTTTAATGCTTGCTGGAGCAGATGGAGAGCGACGTTGGGCCGAGCTCCCTGTCAAATCAGAACGCAGGTTGGTAGAAATTCTCTGCGCTCAGCCTTTATCGATTCAGGGCCGCGGCCCCTTTGGAGAAGAATTTGTCACCGCTGGTGGCGTTGATCTGGGTGAGGTGAACTTGGCCACGATGGAAAGTCGCCGTTGTCCTGGCCTTTATCTCGCTGGAGAATTACTGGATGTGGATGGGGTGACGGGGGGATTTAATTTTCAAGCCTGTTGGAGCGGAGGCTGGTTGGCGGGGCAGTCGATTGCCTTAGCCGATTGAATGATGTTGTTTCTTAGTCAACAGAATGACATTCGCTTCTTGTAATTAGCATTTAAAGATGAATCAATTTTTATGAGCTAAAATAAACTCCTTCAATCTATTTCTACAGCCCTATCGCGAAGGCTTAAAATAAACTCGCAATCACTAGATTTGTATATAACGGATAGAGGTTGATTACTGAATTTGATCAAAAACGGTGAACATTGGCAGATACATTGCTAGAAGAATTGAGCCTACAATTCCTCCCACGACCACGATCATTGCGGGTTCCAGCATTGAAGTCAGTGCTTTGACCATCGCTCCCACTTCATCTTCATAGAAGTCTGCAACTTTGCTCAGCATTTTGTCCATTTCGCCTGTTTCTTCTCCAATCGCAAGCATGCTTAGGGCCATGTCTGGCAAAACTTTCTGACGGATGAGTGATGTGCTGAGTAGCACGCCTTCCTGGACAAGGGTTCGGGATTTGAGAATGGCATCAGAAATAATGCTATTTCCGGCAGTTTGACTTGAGATTTCCATTGCCATCAAAATTGGCACTCCCGCACGGGTTAGTGAGCTAAAGATTCGGCAAAATT
>ERZ802824.514-NODE-514-length-21523-cov-119.123_pt1 | contig 21523 bp, 22 predicted proteins | sample MGYA00345650_ERZ802824 | MGnify/ENA primary metagenome ERZ802824 (study PRJEB30503, sample SAMEA104212361) | marine metagenome | biome: Westerlies Biome; feature: [SRF] surface water layer (ENVO:00010504) within the epipelagic zone...; material: water... | reverse complement strand
AAGTTTGAAGCGCGTCGCGCCGAGCTTGAATCAGCTGCGGCGGCAACGCTTACTGCTGCGCAAAAGCGCGGTGATGCTATTCAAGCACTGGAGCAGGTTCAAATCGCGGCTACGGCCGGTGAGGAGGGCAGGCTCTTTGGTTCTATTGGTACGCGTGACATCGCTGACGCACTGACGGCCGCGGGATGTGAGACCGATAAGGCTGAGGTACGTCTCCCCGATGGCGTTATCCGTGAGTTGGGCGACTACGAGATTTTGATTCAGCTTCACGCTGAGGTCATGACCACAGTGAATATTTCGGTAGTTGCAGAGTAAGATTGAACTGCGAGGTCCTTACTTCGCAGATCATAACTGTGGCATGCTGTCATGTCCTCGCCCGACGCAATGTGGCGAGACATTGAGGTCAAGACCAGCGAAGAGTTGACATGGAGACAGCATCAAATCCCGACTGGGATGTCGCTAAGCTAAAGCTACAGCCCCAGTCAATTGAGGCAGAGCGCTCGGTTCTGGGTGCTTTGCTCATTTCTTCCGACAGCTGGGATAGCATGGCCGAAGTGGTAGCAGCTGGCGATTTTTATCGCCCTGAACACCGAGCCATTTTTCGTCAGATAGCCTTATTAGTTGATCGCGGTGAGCCGGTCGACGTCATTACGGTCGCCGATCGATTGCTGGCTACGGGAGAGTTAGACGCTGCCGGCGGCCACACGTACATTGCCGAGCTGGCCGAGCAAACCCCGACCGCATCCAATGTGAGGGCCTACGCTAAAGCGGTTCGTGAACGCTCTGTGTTGCGGCAGTTAATTACAGCAGCACAAGACATCGCCTCGGCTGGATTCAATCCAGAGGGACGCAGCTCTGAAGAGTTGGTTGATGAGGCCGAGCGCCTCATTATGCAAATTTCCGAAGGCGGACAGAAAGCAGGCGGCCCACAAGCCATGGGCTCGTTGCTCACGGGCGCGCTGGAGCGCATTGAGGAGCTGTACAATACGGGTGGCGATATTACCGGCCTCACTACCGGCTTTATCGACCTGGACCGAATGACCTCAGGCTTACAGTCGTCTGACTTAGTGATTGTTGCAGGCCGACCCTCTATGGGTAAGACCTCATTTGCTATGAATTTGGTAGAAAATGCTGCGATGGTCAGTGAACGACCAATCATGGTGTTCTCGATGGAGATGCCGGCCGAGCAGCTGGTGATCCGAATGTTGTCGTCGTTAGGGCGCATAGACCAGTCTCGCGTTAGAACGGGGAAGCTTGAGCAAGATGATTGGCCAAAATTATCAAACGCTACTGCGAAACTGAAAGACACTCATATTTTTATCGATGATACACCTGCCCTCACTCCCACTGAGTTGCGGTCACGGGTCCGCAAGCTGATTCGTGAGCAGGGTGATCTTGGGATGATCATGGTTGATTACCTTCAGCTAATGCGTGTTGCAGGCACCAACGAAGGCAGAACAGCAGAAATCTCTGAGATATCTCGGAGCCTCAAGGCAATCGCCAAGGAATTTAGATGCCCTGTCGTTGCGCTGTCGCAGCTCAACCGCTCGCTTGAACAGCGACCAAATAAACGACCCGTTAACTCAGATTTACGAGAATCAGGCGCAATCGAGCAGGATGCGGACGTCATCATGTTTATTTATCGCGACGAGGTTTATAACGAGGACTCGCCGGATAAAGGTGTCGCGGAGATCATTATTGGCAAACAGCGAAATGGTCCCATTGGGTCTTGCCGGTTGTCTTTTCAAGGAAAGTTTACGCGATTCGAAAATCTAGCCAGAGGAGACTACGAAAACTATGGTGGATAGTCATGCAGTTCCCATTGATGTGGCTGCACTCGCCAGTATGCTTGGCGGCGACAAGTCGCTAGTGGATATGATTCTTAAGACGTTTCGGGCCGAGATAAAAGCGGATATAGCGGCGTTGACGGAGCTGTCGCATGGCAATGATCCTGAGCCAATTCGCGCGTTAGCCCATAGGCTTAAAGGAACATGCAGTAACGCAAAGGCAATGCCGATGTCCGATGCAGCGAAGGCGCTTCAAGCGGCGATGGCTGCGGGTGATATGTCGGCTGCGCAGCAGCTGATTGCCCACTTGGAAGCCTGTCGCAACGAGCTGGAGCAATACCTGAGCGCGCAAGGCGCTTAGTTACAGACTCAGCTGCTTTCTGAGCGCCATCAGCGCTTCCTTACGATCGTCGAGACCCATTGATGCTGCCTCGTCTGGCGCGGTGAGTTGTGCGCGTTCGGGTACAGTCAACGTTTCGCCCTTTAATGCGCGCTTTAGCCAATGGTTGTATTGCTTTTGGAATGCGGGCCATGCCTCGTGGCGCGGATGATTGGCTAGGAGATACCAGCCAGCATCTCGTCCAGCTAAATAGGCAATCGGGTGTGACCACATGGCGTCAGTCTTGGGGCTTGGTGCCAAGCAGGCTTCTTCATAAGCACTGGGTGCCGACGGCAACCCCAGCTCGCTAAGCGCATCGGTGCAACTCGCCAACATACGATTCAATGTCGGTAGATAGTCACTGGCCTCAATGGCACGTCGCGCACCCATCAAAATAAGCTCGCCTGAGAAGTCGCTCAGTGCCTCTAGCCATAGCCGTTTAACTTGGCCGAGTTGCTGGGACTCAGACCACGCTGCGTAGTATTGGTTATGATAGTTGAGACGAAATAGAGCAAAGACCTGATTGATGGCTTCAATCAAGTTGGCATCATCTCGACTTTCGGAATTATCCGGCCCAGCTGGTGTCGCTGAGATCGTCTGAGATGCTTCGGTCTTTTGTGCGATCTGCTGGGCTAGTTCCGCCGCCTGTTTGTGATCTGCCACTGACTTTCTCCTGCTGGCGTTGCCATTGGTACTTTACGTGTTGCAAGAACTTTGCATTCCAAGAGGTGTGCACCTCATTACTGTCCACCCAGTAAACCACGAACTCACTAAGAACAGTGTCGGCAAACGCCTCCGTAATCCCGGATAGCTGAAGGGTCTCGTAGACGGCGGCATTCGGCCGCCATGCTGGGTTGAGTCGCTCGGGTACCGTGCTGTGCTGAATACTGTTGGCATGTCTCGCCCAGCGCTGTCGCGCGAATTGAATAAATTTACTGTTTACATCTTTGGGGGCGCCGCCGCGTTCCTTCCAGTACAGGATGAACTCGGGGCGGATGGACTCGACAAACGTTGGGTGCATGTCGGTGCGTGCCAATATTTCCTTCGCATCCTCACTTGGCACCCAGTCATTATCAAAACGCACCGGCTCTTTGATGCTAAAGGCAGGGTGCTGCTGTTGGCGTCGCCAAGTGGCGAGGACATGATGCCGAAAGCGTGAGTCGAGGGTTTTTGGGTCCCCCACGCGCTCGAAAGTCTTAAGTTGACCTAAGATGAAGTCTCGAGTCAGTCCGTGGTTCAAATTCAAAAGATCGATAAGGTGCGCGCTCGGCGACCATGCCTCTAGTGCGTTGGCGGATCTGTCGCGAGGCGCAGGAATCTCGGTAACGGTCCAGATCAGCGGATTAGCGGTTGGACGTGCCGGTAACATCCCCAAATCGACAATGCGCTGCAGTAATTGCTCAAGTTTGACGCGATCCCAGAAGGGAAACTCCTCCATGAGCAGCGATAAAGAGATTGTGTGATTGCTTTCGGATCGGCCAGACAGTTGTTGACTCAGGCCTTGCAGTAATACCGCCTCCTCTAAACCAATTGTTGTCGCGAGTTGCGAGGAGAAGGTGCAATAACGCTCTGGTATGAATCGGGGGTTAGACATGAATACAAGCATTGGCTCTCGGTCTGATAGCATAGCGGTTTAGGGATGCTGAGGCACCCCCGTCGGAGTTATCTATGGCAAAAACAAAATCAGCGTTCGTGTGTAACGACTGCGGTGCGGATTATCGAAAGTGGCAGGGCCAGTGTTCAGCATGCCGCGCCTGGAATACGCTGTCCGAGGTACGCATTGCCGGAGGTAATGCAGGCTCGGCGCCAAAGAACCGCGGCGGGTTTGCCGGAACCACGGCCAAAGTCCAGACCCTATCGGAAATCGACCTGGTCGATTTACCGCGTTTTAGTTCAGGCTTTGCAGAGCTCGACCGGGTTTTGGGTGGCGGCTTCGTGCCAGGATCGGCCATCCTGATTGGGGGCCATCCGGGTGCCGGAAAAAGCACCTTGTTACTTCAGACCTTGTGTGCCGTTGCAGCTCGTGCTCCTGCGCTCTATGTGACGGGCGAGGAATCCCCACAGCAGGTTGCTATGCGCGCACAGCGACTCGGGCTTGAGACCGACTCACTGCAGCTGATGGCCGAGACTGATGTTGACGCGATACTCGCCGCAGCGGACGAGCACAAACCTAAGATTTTGGTGGTGGACTCAATTCAGGTTGTTCACAGCGATGCACTGACGTCTGCGCCGGGAAGTGTGGCGCAGGTGCGTGACTGTGCAGCCTTGTTGACCCGCTATGCGAAGCAGACAGGCGCTGTGCTTATTTTGGTTGGCCACGTAACAAAAGATGGCAGTCTTGCAGGTCCTAAAGTGCTGGAGCATATGATTGACTGCTCGGTGCTGCTGGAGGGAGAGCAGGACTCTCGGTATCGGACCCTCCGAGGTCAGAAAAATCGCTTCGGGGCCGTCAATGAGCTCGGCGTATTTGCCATGACTGATGGCGGACTCAAGGAAGTGTCCAATCCATCTGCTATTTTCCTTGAGCGCGCCGAGACGCCTGCGCCCGGCACAGTGGTCGTCGTGGTTTGGGAGGGGACGCGACCATTACTAGTTGAGATTCAAGCCTTAGTTGATGCCAGCAATCTAGGTAACCCGCGTCGAGTGGCGGTCGGTTTTGAGCAAAATCGCTTGGCGATGTTGTTGGCTGTTTTACATCGTCACGTTGGTTTGCACGTCGGTGATCAAGACGTATTCGCCAACGTGGTTGGTGGTGTCCGGATAGCCGAGACCAGTGGCGATCTCTCGTTGCTGCTTGCCGTTGTTTCGAGCCTGCGCAATAAAGTGTTGCCAAAAGACTTAGTGGTTTTTGGCGAGGTTGGTTTAACCGGTGAGATTAGACCGGTGGCAAGTGGGCAAGAGCGTATCGCTGAAGCCGCGAAACACGGCTTTAAGCGCGCAATTGTGCCAAAGGGTAATGCCCCACGGGGGGTCATCGCAGGCATCACGGTGCAGTCGGTCTCACGACTTGATGAGGCTATCGCACTGTTTGACTGAGCACGAATCGAGTTACATCAATTTGCGGTGCTTTACCCGACTTGGGACATCCGCGTCGCGTCCCAATCGCTTCCGTCTATCCTCTTCATACTCACTGTAATTACCCTCGTGGAAGACGACATCACCGTTATCCTCATAAGCGAGAATATGCGTGGCAATGCGATCGAGAAACCACCGATCGTGCGAAATCACCATGGCAGATCCAGGGAACGCTTGAATGGCATCTTCGAGGGCGCGGAGTGTTTCGACGTCAAGATCGTTAGTAGGTTCATCGAGTAACAGGACATTTGCGCCTTGTTTGAGTAGCTTGGCCAAATGAAGACGATTGCGTTCACCACCTGATAAGTCTTTGACGAATTTTTGCTGATCTGAGCCTTTAAAGTTAAACCGTCCTATGTAGGAGCGTGAGGGGACCTCGTAGCTACCAATGCGAATAATATCGTGCCCATCAGACACTTCTTCCCAAACCGTTTTTGATCCGTCTAGGTCGTCCCGGGACTGGTCGACATAGCCAAGCTGCACCGTATCACCGAGGGAGACGCTGCCCCCGTCGGGCGTTTCTTGGTTCATCAGTAGTCGGAAGAGGGTCGACTTACCCATACCATTTGCGCCGATAATACCGACGATCGCACCTTTGGGAACGGTGAAGCTCACATTGTCAAACAGCAGACGATCGTCGAATGTTTTTCTTAGGCCTTCGACTTCAATGACCTTGTCACCCAGTCGCGGGCCGGGCGGGATATAAATCTCATTGGTTTCATTTCTGATTTGGAAGTCCTGAGAATTCAGCTCATCAAATCGCGCCAAGCGCGCCTTACTTTTCGACTGCCGCCCCTTTGGATTTGAGCGAACCCACTCCAGTTCGGCCTTGATAGCCTTTTGGCGAGACGCCTCTTGACGCTGTTCCTGACCCAGCCGTTGATCTTTAGCCTCCAGCCATGTCGAGTAATTGCCCTCGTAGGGAATGCCGCGGCCCCTGTCCAACTCTAAAATCCACCCTGCGGCATTGTCGAGGAAGTACCGGTCGTGAGTGATGGCGACAACCGTGCCTGTAAAGCCCTCAAGGAAACGTTCCAGCCAGCCGACAGACTCTGCGTCGAGGTGGTTGGTCGGTTCGTCCAGTAACAGCATATCGGGCTCGCTGAGAAGCAGTCTTGCCAGCGCCACTCGACGCTGTTCGCCCCCGGAGAGTCTGGCGACATCCGCCTCCCACGGTGGCAGCCGCAGCGCGTCGGCGGCAACATTGAGTCGCGTTTCGATATTGTGTGCATCGGTTGCTTGAATGATGTCTTCGAGGCGCGCTTGCTCTTTGGCCAAGGCATCAAAATCGGCATCGGGCTCTGCGTAAGCCGCATAGATCTTATCAAGGCCTGTCAACGCATCGATCGCCTCGGCGAGTCCCTCTTCGACGTTACCTCTGACATCTTTGTCTGGATTGAGTTGGGGTTCCTGTGCGAGGTACCCGATCTTAATACCTGCCTGCGCCCGCGCCTCTCCCTGAATATCGGTATCGATGCCCGCCATAATCTTGAGTAACGTCGATTTACCTGCTCCATTGAGTCCGAGTACACCAATCTTGGCCCCCGGGAAGAAGGACAAGGAGACGTCCTTCAGAATCTCACGCTTCGGCGGAACCACCTTGCTGACACGGTTCATACTGTAGACGTACTGACCTGACTTTCCGTGTTTGTTGTCGCTCATTGTGTAAAAGACCTCAAGGGATGCTAGTTGTTGCGGCTGCGAACAGAGCCACTGTCGGGTTGACGACTAGTTTACCTGTAAGCCAAGGCCTTAGGGAGACTCTCGTGATTGTACGGGCCGAGTTTTGTTGTTAACCAGTGCGTCATCTCTCTTTGAAACGTTGTCGTGTCAGGTATCTGTCGTTGCAAGTTATTCCCGTTTTTGTAACAAAGAATGGCTATGTTCACTGTGATAGAGAAACAGTCACAAACGCCTCACTTTTTTGACTAGATTGTTGACTAGATTGTTGACTAGATTGATGACGAGCTGTGTGACGATCAGTTAGGTGAAGATATAGATGAGCAGATAGGGGGTGCAAATGAGACCCGAAGATTTACCCAGTAAACCCATAGTGTCGTTGTGGTCAGGGATTTTTTTGCCGCTTGTATACAAAGGGCACGGGATTGTCGCCCATAACTCCAGCTGGACTTCGCGAATGACGATCTGGGTAGACGGTGAAGTCGTTTTCAGTCAAAGCAGCTGGAAATTCATCTGTGAGCAAGACATTCAAGTAGGGTCGGAGACACTTGCTACCCGCTTTGGCTGGGCGAAACGCGGGTTTGTATTTGAGGTTTTCGATGGCGATACGCTTGTCGCTTCTGCGGACTACCCGACTAAATCCATTGGCTGGAAACAGGTTCTTCCTTTCGTGCTGTTGGGCATGGCGCTCGGGTTCTCGGTAGAGTACTTCAACTTGTTTGGATAGATCGAGACTCGCCGCGGACGGCGAGTCCTTTATCCCGCTCACGGCATCTTCGGGCTAGAGGCTGGTCGCTTTACAACAGCTGGGTCAATGGTGATAAAACGCTTGGTTCGATGGCTGCGAGCGCGGTCAGCGACCAAAGAAATAGCATTAGCCCTTGTCTTTGCGACGCGATTTAGGCGAGTCAACATTGTCTTCGATGTATTTGATGATTTTTCCAGCGACGTTAACGCCGGTCGCCTCCTCGATGCCTCTCAGGCCTGGCGATGAGTTCACTTCGAGTACCAATGGGCCCCGACTTGAGCGAATTAAATCAACACCTGCGACATCCAAGCCCATGGTCTGAGCGGCCTTCACCGCGGTGCGGCGTTCTGTTGGGGTCAGCTTGGTCAGTTGTGCGCTTCCGCCGCGGTGGAGGTTGGACCGAAATTCGCCGGGCAGTGAAGTACGTTCCATGGCTGCAACGACGCGGTTACCAATGACAAAACAGCGAAGATCACTACCGCCCGCCTCCTTGATGAACTCTTGTACTAGAAAGTCGGCTTTCAACTCGGTAAAGGCATCGATAACAGACTCGGCAGCCTTTGCGGTTTCAGCTAAGACCACCCCGCGCCCCTGCGTGCCCTCCAGCAGTTTGACCACCACCGGTGCCCCGCCAACAAGTCTGATGAGTTGCCGCGTATTATGCACATCGTGGGCAAAGCCCGTGGCGGGCATGCCCAACCCTTTTCGTGCAAGTAGCTGCAGTGCACGCAACTTTGATCGAGACCGGCCAAGCGGAATAGAGCCTACTAGGCAGTAGGTGTCCATCATTTCAAATTGCCGAATCACCGCAGTGCCGTAGGTGGTAATGGAAGCACCTATTCTGGGAATAATTGCGTCTTGACGATCTAGCTTGTCGCCTTTGTACCAAATGGCAGGATTAGCCGTTGTAATATCGATTGAGCATTTCAGCGTGTCGATAACACGGCAGTCGTGTGTTTTTTTCTCGGCCTCCTCTTTTAGTCGGCTTGTGCTGTAGAGGTCGGGGTTACGCGAGAGAATCGCTATTTTCATTGAGGGGTTCCAGGTTCGGTATCGGTGCCGCCTAGGACAAAACTTTCTGAAGGCGCGACAATAAAGTCGGATGACAAGGTGGTGCGACCCAAAAGCATGCGGTACACCATGTTGTCGCGTTGGGTTAGCGTCAGCTCGACCATCTTGTAGACAGTGCCGAGCTTTACGGGAGTCTGAATGACCGGGCGCGACTCGCTCTGCCCGCCGGAGTTAGTGACGTCACGAAACTCAAGGACGGGCGTCTCGTTCAGGCCTCCAAGCGATCCGTCCTCGTTTTCAAAGACAAATGAGACCCAGATCTGCTCGTCGCGCTCGAATAGGTCCACATTAACGGCATGCAGTGCGCTGGTGCGTGCGCCCGTATCCACTTTTGCTTTAATAGGACCTATGGCGAGATCGGGCAACTCTACCCATTCGCGCCAGCCTAAGGTGTGTTTATTCAAGGGTGTGCTACCGATAATCCCCGCCCAATACCATAGTATTCGATACCCATCGCTGCGAGGTGCTTTGGATCGTATAAGTTACGTCCATCGATCACGATGGGCTCTTTGAGGGCGTCTTTTATGATCTCAAAATCGGGCGACCAGAACGTCTTCCACTCGGTACAGATAACCACGCAATCGGCGCCCTTGAGGGCGTCATACTTATTCTCTACGTAGGTCATGTCGTCACGATCCCCGTAGAGCTCATGACAGACCGCCATGGCTTCAGGGTCAAAGGCGCGAACCGAACCGCCACAAGACCAAATATGCTCGAGCAGCGATAGGCTGGGTGCTTCGCGTATATCATCCGTGTTGGGTTTGAAAGAAAGGCCCCAAACCGCCACGGTTTTTCCGCTGAGATTGGCCCCAAGGCGCTCTATGACGCGCTCGGCAGGTTTGTTTTTTTGTCGCTGATTGGTGTCGTGAACGGCGGTCAGTATCGACGCTTGGCAACCTTTCGATTGCGCGAGGTGCTTCAGGGCGCGCACATCTTTTGGAAAACAGGAGCCACCATAGCCAGCGCCCGGGTAGATGAACTGGTAACCAATTCGCGGATCTGAGCCAATACCTTGGCGAACGAGCTCGATGTCGGCACCTACGGTTTCGGCGATGTTAGCGACTTCATTGATGAAGCTGATTTTGGTTGCAAGCATGGCATTGGCGGCATACTTGGTGAGTTCGGCACTTCGGGGGTCCATGAACATTAGTTTGTCGTGGTTGCGGTTAAAGGCGGCGTACATACGCCGAAACTCTTCCTGAGTCTCGGTGGACTTGGCGCCCACAATAATCCGATCTGGTCGCCTTGCGTCGGCAACGGCAGAGCCCTCTTTGAGAAATTCAGGATTCGAGCACACTTCAAACGAATGGTCGCGTCCGAATTTTTTCAGACCCGTGGCGATGCGCTCCGTAACAGCGTCGACCGTACCGACAGGCACTGTCGATTTATTAACGATGACTTTCCGCCCGTTGATATGCTCGGCAATGCCATCGGCCACACTCATGACATATCTGAGATCCGCGCCGCCATCGTCTCCTGCAGGTGTGCCAACGCAGATAAACAAGTAATCGCTATTCTGCACGGCAGTTTGTGTGTCGTGGGTGAAGGTAAGTAGCCCATCCTTGACGCCCTGAAGGACCATGGTGCTGAGACCGGGTTCGAAAAAGGGAACTTGCCCCTGACGCAGCCGCTCGATTCTGTCAGCATCAACATCCATGCAGATGACGCTGTGCCCGACATCGGCAAAGATAGCGGCCTGCACTAAGCCCACATAGCCGCTGCCAAAAATGCTAATACGCATAAAAAACGTCCCTCGAATCGCTGAGCCTGAGAATATATTTCACTTTTATGTCGCTAAGATGACAGCGCTGCCTTGTGTCGAAAAATATAAAAATTCCTCGTTTTTGCTAGGCGCCCTGAGGTAAAAATACGCATTCCACTGCATGGTGTGCACAGCTGCGCTATCATGCACCACATCGTCGATTTTCTCGTACTCATTAAACCGATTTTCTGGAGCAATCCTTAATGAACCAGGCAGCAAAAACCCCGACAGGCCACGGTTATAGCGCAGCACAGACCATTGCATCATTTGACAGCGAACTGTGGGACGCAATGCGTCTCGAGACGCAGCGGCAAGAAGAGCACATTGAGCTGATTGCCTCTGAGAATTACGCGAGCCCGCGCGTATTAGAGGCGCAGGGTAGTGTTTTGACTAACAAATACGCCGAGGGGTACCCCGGCAAGCGCTACTACGGTGGATGCGAGTTTGTCGATAGGGCTGAAGTGCTTGCGATAGAGCGCGCCAAAGCTCTTTTTGGTGCGGCCTACGCAAACGTGCAGCCACACTCGGGTTCGAGTGCCAATATCGCTGTGTTTCATGCACTACTGCAGCCTGGTGATACGGTCATGGGAATGAGCTTGGCTGACGGGGGGCACTTGACGCACGGTGCAGGCGTGAACTTCTCCGGCAAGATCTACAACCCAGTCCAGTACGGTATTGATACGGCGACCGGCGAGATTAACTACGACGATTTAATGGCCATGGCGCTTGAGCACAAGCCCAAATTGATTATCGGTGGCTTTAGCGCGTACAGCCGCATCATGGACTGGAGTAAGTTTCGCGAGATCGCAGATGCGGTTGGTGCCTACTTATTGGTCGATATGGCGCATGTGGCGGGCTTGGTGGCAGCTGGCGTCTACCCCAACCCTGTCCCTCACGCAGATGTTGTGACTACGACGACACACAAGACGCTTCGTGGACCGCGTTCGGGACTGATTCTTGCGCGCGACAACGCAGATCTCCACAAGAAGTTAAATTCTGCGATTTTCCCCGGTGCACAGGGTGGACCGCTGATGCACGCTATTGCTGCCAAGGCGGTGGCGTTTAAAGAGGCGATGGAACCTGAATTTGTGGACTATCAAAAGCAAGTCGTGCAAAACGCCAAAGTGATGGCGAGCACATTTGTAGCGCGAGGTTATAACTTGGTATCTGGTGGTACTGATAACCATTTGATGCTTCTTGATCTGCGCGATAAGAGCTATACCGGCAAGGATGCTGACGCGGCATTGGGTAGGGCCTACATCACGGTAAATAAAAATGCTGTACCCAATGATCCGCGCTCGCCCTTCGTTACCTCGGGCCTGCGACTTGGCACACCCGCTATCACAACACGCGGGTTCGCCGATGACGAAACGCGGCAACTGACCCATTGGATGTGTGACGTGCTGGAGAGTTTGGAGTCTGACGATACCGAGACCGTCATTGAGCGTGTGCGTGAGAGCGTGAAAACGCTGTGTGCTCGATTCCCCGTGTATGCCGAATAAGGCGGGTTAAAGCGCGTGTTTTGTCCATTTTGTGCTGCTGACGATACTAAAGTCATTGATTCGAGACTTGTCGCTGACGGCGGGCAGGTTCGGCGCCGCCGTGAGTGCGTTGGTTGTAAAGAGCGATTTACCACGTATGAAGCTGCTGAGCTCGTCATGCCGAGGGTCATCAAACAAGACGGTAGTCGCGAGCCATTTGACGAGAACAAGCTCCGCGCAGGCTTACAGCGCGCGTTAGAAAAGCGACCTGTGTCAGTTGAGGCGATCGAGACTGAGATAGGTCAGATGAAAAACCGCTTGCGTGCCACGGGCGAGCGCGAACTTGGATCGCGTGTCGTTGGTGAGCTAGTCATGGACGCACTCAAGCGGCTTGATCAAGTCGCCTATGTGCGTTTTGCTTCTGTCTATCGTAGCTTTGAGGATCTTTCCGAATTCCGAGATGCCATTGCGTCACTCGAAGCCGATCCACAGACCTAAAGCGCAATGAGTCATTCGGACGAGTACTGGATGCGTTTGGCTATGGCGGCTGGACATCGAGCGCGGATTTGGTCAGCACCCAACCCAGCGGTTGGCTGTGTCGTTGTAAAAGACGATAGGTTACTGGCAACCGGTTTTACGCACCCCGTCGGTGAGCCACATGCCGAAGTCCACGCGATATCACAAGTGGCCGATATAACTGATGTGGCTGGCGCGACTGTGTACGTCACGCTTGAGCCTTGCAGCCACACGGGGCGGACGCCACCTTGTGTTGATGCGCTTATTTCAGCTGGGATCGCGCGTGTTGTGATTGCGTGTGAAGACCCCGATCCCCGTGTTTCTGGAAGCGGTATATCGCGTCTTACAGCGGCGGGTATAGAAGTGCTTCGAGGCGTCTGCGAGGCTGAGGCATCGCATGATCTTGCAGGATTTTTTTTGCGGCTCCGGCGTGGCTACGGCAGGGTAACTGTCAAGATGGCGATGTCTGCGGATGGTCGGACCGCGATGGCATCGGGCGAGAGCCAATGGATTACCGGCGTTGAAGCCCGCGCCGATGTGCAGGCATGGCGCGCCAGCTCCGATGTCATTCTGACCGGTATTGGAACCGTGGAGGCTGATGATTGCGCTCTCACGCTGAGGCCTTGTGCTAATCGGCTGGACGCCGATGATTGGGAGAGGGCCATGGCTCGGCCAACCCCACGCGCGGTCGTTGATACCAACGCGCGCACTAAGTCGACTGCGCGAGTGCTCCACGGCGATGCTCAGACGACCGTGTTTACAGCGCCAGGTGCGGCCCTACCGCTCGATGTACCGAAGTCAGTGAGTCAACAAGTGGTCGCAACGACTGACAGTGGATTAGATCTGCAGCAACTGCTGATGTGGTTGGGCGAGCAGGGCGCCAATGAGATTTTAGTCGAGGCTGGTGCCACACTTGTGGGCTCGCTTGAGCAAGCCGGATTGATTGATCAATGGCTGATTTACGTAGCTCCGGTTATGCTAGGCGCTGACGCGCGACCTGCTCATCGGGCAACATTTGCCTCGCTCGAGCAAGCCAATCGTTATTCCATCATCTCGCACGACCTGATTGGCGATGATGTGCGTATTACCATGCGCCAGAAGATAAACGCCTGACGATACCGTTTCGTGCGTAACGCCCAAAAGAGAAGATTATGTTTACGGGAATCATTCAAGCCCTTGGCGAAGTCGCCGCGATAGAGCAGTCAGGCGGCGACGTTAAATTACGTATCAAAACAGGCAAATTGCCCCTGTCTGACGTCAAGCTGGGTGACAGCATTGCTACTAACGGCGTCTGTCTAACGGTGACTGCGCTGCCCGGCGACGGTTATTGGGCTGATGTCTCGACAGAGACTTTGTCATTAACCTCGCTGAAAAGCATTTCGATTGGGAGCGCCGTGAATCTTGAGAAGTCACTGACCCCAACAACTGCTTTGGGGGGGCACTTAGTCAGTGGTCATGTCGATGGTTTGGGCACGGTAGTGGCACTGAGCCGTGATGCCAGGTCATGGCGTGTCTCCATTCAAGCGCCCGCTGGACTTGCCCGGTACATCGCGTCCAAGGGCAGCATTTGCGTAGACGGGACAAGTCTGACGGTCAATGCGGTCGATGGCTCACGCTTTGAGCTCAATATTATTCCTCAGACGTGGGAGGAAACGGTGTTTAGCCACTACGCCGTGGGCACCGAGGTCAATTTAGAAGTGGACATCATTGCACGCTATCTCGAGCGATTGTTGGAGTCCGGTGTTGTGCCGACTTCGGAAGGCATTTCTCTGGACACCCTAAAGAACGCGGGGTATCACCATGATTGATCTGGTGCCACCGATCTCGGCTGATCAGCTCATCAGTGAGTTCAGGCGCGGTGAAATGGTTCTGCTGGTGTTGGATCAAAGCGACGGTGAGCAGACCGGCGTCGTGGCAATGGCGGCCGAATATTGTGAGGCTTCGCACATCACCTTCATGGCGCGCCAGGCACGCGGACTGGTCAGCCTCGCCCTGACCGAAGAGCGGTGTGAGCAGCTGAGTCTTGCGCCAATGGTCGACCCGGCGACATCTGGCTCGGTAAAGCTGTCTATTGAAGCGAGCACCGGCATTGATACCGGCATTTCGGCGGTGGATCGTGCGCGAACGGTGCGGGTGGCAGTCGCGTCTGACGCAAAGCCATCAGATTTAGTTCAGCCAGGCCACATCTTTCCGGTAGCAACCCTGGCAGGTGGTGTACTCATCCGGACTGGAGCGGCAGAAGCTGGCGTTGATTTAGCGACCTTGGCAGGACTTACGCCTGCAGCCGCTTTTGCCGAGGTGCTTGATGCCCATGGTGACCTCGCAGACGCTGCAGCATTGGTAGAGTTCGCCGATCAACACGACTTGAAAGTTGGCAGAGTAACCGACTTGGTTGATTATCGACTCAACCACTCCCGAACGGTTGAAGTCATACGTCGTGGTGCTGTACCCACCCAGCACGGCGAGTTTTTGCTGCGGGTCTATCGAGAGAGCACGCAGGGCCATATCCATCTTGCATTGAGTCGTGGTGATGTGCAGATCGACACACCAACTCTGGTGCGGGTACACACTGCCGCGTCGTTGCGCGACCTGGTGGCGGTCACAGCAGCTGATCGTGCGTCGTGGTCGATTCAGGAGAGCTTAGCTCGCATCGCTTTGGAGGGGGCAGGGGTTTTAGTGCTGATCAACAAAGAAGAAACGGACTCCGATTTGTTAGCTCAAGTGGACGCTGCATTGGGCTCCAATTTACCCGATGATTCTCACAAGCAGGGTGTTGGCTACTCTCAGGTGGGTATGGGCGCACAAATTTTACGCGATTTAGGTGTCGGTAAAATTCGCCTCATGGGTGCACCTGTGAAGTACAATGCGTTAGAGGGGTTTGGGCTTGAAGTCGTTGAGTTCATAGAGCCCGAGTTCATAAAGTCAGGTGAAGTATCCAAGGCCTAGTGAGGAGAACGAATATGGCGTCAAATACAATTGCGAGTACGGAAGGTCAGCTAAGCGGTGTCTCCGGGCGTTTTGTCCTTGTCGTAGGACGTTGGAATAGCTTTGTTGTCGAGCATTTACTCGAGGGTGCGATTGATACACTTAAACGCCATGGTGTGTCTGAGGATCAGTTGCACATCGTCAGAGCGCCAGGCGCCTTTGAAATCCCCTTGGTCTGCCAGGCTGTTGTAAAGCAGGGTAATGTCGATGCAATTGTTGCGCTGGGCGCCGTTATTCGTGGCGGCACGCCGCATTTCGAACACGTGGCCGGTGAGTGTACGAAAGGGATTGCACAAGTGTCGCTCGACTCAGGTGTTCCAATAGCCTTTGGTGTTTTGACAGTGGATTCGATAGAGCAGGCGATCGAGCGGTCTGGCACGAAGGCGGGCAACAAGGGCGCGGAAGCGGCCACCAGCGCTATCGAAATGGTCAGCTTATTGGCGGCACTGAAAGCCGGATGACGGCGATTAACGTGCTGGCCGCGCAACGTCGGCGAGCGCGGCATTTTTGTATTCAGGCGCTTTATCAGTGGTCCATGACAGGCTCTACGCCATCGTCTATTGAAGCTGAATTTCGTACCGACAATGACTTCGCCAACGTCGACGGTGAATACTTCAACGATATGCTGGTCGCAATTACCCAGCGATCCGAGGAGTTAGATGCTCTGTTCGAGCCCTTTCTCGATCGCGAGTTGGCGGTACTAGACTGCATCGAGCGAAATCTATTGCGTCTAGGTACGTTTGAGCTGCTTGATCGAGTCGATGTGCCCGCCAAAGTGACGCTCAATGAGACCGTTGCACTTGCGAAAAAGTTTGGTGCAACCGATTCTTATCGCTATATCAACGGTGTGCTGGACCAGGTCGGTCTAACATTGCGGGCCCACGAACTCGCGGAGCAATGAAACTCGGATCGTGAGCGAATTTGACGTCATAGCACGCTATTTTTCGTCTTTGGGCGCTGGTCGGCGCGTTGAGCTCTCGGTAGGAGATGATGCCGCAGCCCTCAGCGTGCCGCCTGACTCGGAGTTGATAGTGTCCACCGATAGCTCGATATTGGGTACTCACTTCACCGACGACACCTTCTCAGAGCACGTTGGCTACAAAGCAGTGGCGTCTGCTGCTAGTGACCTGGCTGCCATGGGCGCTGAGCCTCTAGCCATGACCCTAGGACTGACGATGCCGAGCGTTGACGATCTATGGTTACACGGTTTGTCACAAGGACTGGCACAGGCATGCCGTCACTATGCGCTGCCATTAGTGGGTGGCGACACGACTCGCGGACCTCTGGCACTAACGGTTACCGTCATGGGGTTTTGCCCCCGCGGACAAAAGTTACTTCGGTCGGGGGCCCACGTAGGCGACCGTGTCTGTGTCAGTGGCACGCTTGGCGACGCCGCCTTTGGTCTGTCGCTTGTGCAGGGTAAGCACCGTGGCATTGATATCGATTTTGACGCTCAAGAGTACTTGGTGAATAGATTGAGCTTCCCCTTGGCGCGCATTGACCTCGGTATCGCGCTTCGTGGCCTTGCAACCAGCTGCATTGATGTCTCCGACGGTCTGCTTCAGGATGCAAGCCACATTGCGAATGCCAGTGGTTGCCGGCTCGTTATCCATCAAGACGCCATTCCTTTATCGACGCCATTGATTGAGGCGGCCGGGGACAGGCACGCGCTACAGTTAGCGCTGACGGGTGGAGAGGACTACGAGCTGTTATTTACCCTTCCTGCTGACTGCGATATCCCCGACGGTACGGTTGTCATAGGATCGGTTGAAGCGGGAGAAGGGGTCGACTGCGGTCTAACACTCGAGGAGACTGGCTATGACCACTTTCACTGAAGATGGTATTCGGGCTCGGCGACTACCTTTCATCGTCGCCACTTTTTTCGGCACAGGCTTATCGCCCCTCGCACCCGGTACAGCAGGTAGTATCGCCGCCCTGCCATTGGCTTGGGTCCTGCTGCAGATACCACTGTTAACTGCAGGCATGGGTGTCGCTTTTCTATTTGCGTTGGGTCTGTGGTCAGCCAATCACCTTGAGCAAGTGTCGGGGCAGCATGACGCTCAGATAATTGTGATCGATGAAGTGGTCGGCGTCTGCGTCAGCACCTTGATACTCGGATGGTGGTTACGCGCTGCCGTTGATCCTTATCTACTATTGCTGCTGGCCTTTGTTAGCTTCCGACTGTTTGATATCGTCAAACCATGGCCTGTCGGTTGGCTTGATCGTGCCATTGGGGGCGGGTTAGGTGTCATGATAGACGATATTGCAGCGGCGATAATGGGGGCGCTTTGCGTTCTTGGTTTTTGTTATGTAGCGCTAGTTGCGTCGATATGAGTGTGCGATAGCAAGTAAGAGTAGCTCGAGGTCGGCCAACGCTTGGTGTTTACGGTCATTGATGGTCAGGACGACCGATGAACCATCGCCTGTCCAATCTGCTTCAGTTCTCCCGCCGCCGCACCAAAGCTGCTGAGAGCGTCGAGTGCCTCCTGCAACAGGCGGTCGGCATAGGCTCTCGCGGCATCGACACCCATTGATCCCACGTACGTTGATTTTTCAGCGTCGATATCCTTACCAGCCGTTTTTCCCAGTTCTTCCGAAGTTGCGGTAACATCCAATACATCATCCATCACTTGGAATGCGAGGCCGACTCGCTTAGCGAATATGGTCAGTGCGGTCTCCTGTGCAGTTGTAGCGCCGGCACAAATAGCCCCGGCCATAACAGCAGCAACTATGAGCGCACCTGTCTTACGTGCGTGGACTTGTTCTAGGTGAGTAACATCTACTGACCCGCCTTCTGCGGCGATATCCATTGCCTGTCCGCCAACCATGCCGTCAAAACCCACTGAATGACTCAACAGTTTGATAAGCTGGACTTGCTGATCAGCGCCTAGTTCGGGCGTGTCTACGATCCATTCAAAAGCGAGTGCCTGCAGACCATCACCGACTAAAATAGCTGTCGCCTCATCAAACTGTTTGTGGAGCGTTGGCTGGCCGCGTCGGAGATCGTCATCATCCATTGATGGCAGGTCATCATGGATGAGGGAGTAGGTGTGAAGAAATTCTACTGCCTCACCCGCTCGTTCAGCACTGTGCAGTGCTCGACCCGCGATCATCGCTGCTGTTTCTCTACAAAGCTTGCTTCGTAACTGTTTTCCTGGATTGGATAGTGCGTAGGTCAGTGCGGCCTCTAGCTGCGGATCACTGCAGGCAACGGTCGAGACTGATTGTCGACTTATGGCGCCCATTGGGAGTAAATCTGCAGCCTCACTTCTCGGGGTTGCTGGATATGGTTTCTATCCGCTGTTCGGCGTCTTCCAACGCCTTTTGGGCGGCTTCCGCTATCTTCATGCCCGATTCATAGACTGTAAGTGCATCTTCCAGCTCGATAGAGGGGTCCTCCAATCGTTTGACCAATGCAGAAAGCGCCTCTATTTGCTCGCTTAGTTTTTGTTCCTTGTGCTGCTTTGTCATGACGCTACCGCTGCTTTGGCGATACCGATTTGACTTCGGCTCGCTCTGGCCTGAGCCACAATAGCGTCGCAGGTAACGCCTGCATCTGCTCGAGTCTCCGTTTGACTCGCATGATCGATGAAACGATCACCGATACCGACGTGTCGAATTTCAATGTCTATGCCGTGTTCGGAAAGGTATTCGGCAACCGCACTTCCGGCGCCACCCGCCACGACATTTTCTTCAAGCGTTATGAACAAGCTGTGGCTCTGCGTGAGGTCGCGAATAAGATCAGCGTCTAGCGGCTTTACCCAGCGCATATCGGCAACCGTGGCATCAAGCAGTTCCGCCGCCTTTTGAGCCTCAGACAATAGCGCGCCAAAACTCAAAATAGCGACATCGCGCCCCTCTCGAATGACACAGCCCTTACCAATCTCTAGGCCGAGCAATTCGGGCTCCATGCGGACACCTGTCCCTTCCCCCCGTGGATATCGCACGGCAGAGGGACCTGAGTGATTGTAAGCACTAACCAACATTTGCCTACAGTCATTCTCATTGCTGGGCGCGGCGACGATGAGGTTGGGTATGCAACGCAGATAGCTCAAGTCGAAGGCGCCGTGGTGGGTGGCACCATCTTGACCCACCAGACCAGCCCTATCGATAGCGAACGTCACATCTAAATTTTGCAGAGCGACATCGTGGATCAGTTGATCATAGCCGCGCTGAAGAAATGTGGAGTATATGGCAACAACCGGTTTTAGGCCGTCGCAAGCCATACCCGCAGCGAGTGTGACCGCGTGCTGCTCGGCGATCGCAACGTCGTAATATCGGTCGGGATAAGCGGCTGCAAAATTAACCATACCAGAGCCCTCACACATGGCTGGTGTGATTCCGGCAACTAGCGGGTCAACCTCGGCCGTATCGCACAACCACTGGCCAAATACATCCTGATACTTGGGTGGTTTCGGTGCGCTCGGCGATGCGGTTTTCGTGGTTTTATTTGGCTCGATCTTACCCAGCGCATGATAGCCGATGGGATCTTCCTCCGCGGGAGTAAAGCCTTTACCTTTTATGGTGCGAATGTGCAGAATTTGTGGGCCACTGAGCGCTGATACTCGCTTCAGAACCTCGACTAGAGAGGGCAAGTCATGCCCATCTAGAGGCCCAATGTAGTGCCAGCCCAGCTCTTCAAACAGGGTGCCGGGTGCGACCATCCCCTTCATGTGCTCCTCGGTTCGCTTTGCCAGATCCCAGGCCGGTTTCACATGCTCGAGAAGTTTTTTGGACGTCTCTCGCAGCGTCAAGTAAGTCTGCGTCGCCCAAATTCGCGCAAAATAACTAGCAAGACCGCCCGTATTGTGGCCAATCGACATCTGATTGTCGTTGAGGATTAGCAGCATGTTGGGCCGTTCATGCCCTGCGTGTGCTAACGCTTCAAAGGCCATTCCACCTGTAATGGCGCCATCGCCAATGACCGCAGCGACCTTCCGATTAATGCCCTGTTGCCGCGCGGCTAACGCCATACCCATAGCCGCCGAGATACTCGTGGAAGAGTGGCCAACACCAAAGGTGTCGAATTCGCTTTCACTGCGCTTGGGGAATCCGCTCAGCCCACTTTTCTGCCGCATGGACGACATGCGGTGTCGCCGTCCTGTTAGCACTTTGTGCGGATAACACTGATGACCAACATCCCAAACGATTCGATCATCGGGCGTGTTGAAGACATGATGAAGGGCGACGGTAAGCTCAACTACGCCCAGACCGGCACCAAAATGGCCCCCCGTCGTCGAAACCGAGTAGAGGAGAAATTCTCGCAGCTCATCTGCCAGTGCAACTAATTCGGCACTCGTCAGTGTCGCTATTTCGCGCTCCGCACTGTCGATTCGCTCTAGTAGTGGCGTCTCTGGCGCTGTTAATGGCAGTTGATCGAAATTCATTTTGACACTATACCGGTAAATTCTTTTTTACGCTCTTTTGCCGACGTGACGAGCATATCACTCAATATAGCGTAACCGCGATCGGTTAGTGTGTTGCCGTCTGGCCAAAAGTGCTTAGGGCTGACCTCGCCGTCGACATCCTGAAATAGATGATCAACCGAGATAAATCGTGTTCCGAGTTTCGATGCAGACCAGCTGCTAAGACTGTTGTTTAGTCGAGCCAGCGTCTGGCGATCTGAGGATGACAGTCTAGGACTGGCGATCGGTGCGATAATCGCCAGTTCAAACCTCAGCTCATACATGGCGCGTTGGTCCATGATGCCTTCCAAGGCTGACAAAAGGTCGCTTGGTGTGACCGTGAGCGCGTACCCCGTATCGATAAAGAGAAGAATGCTGCGGGGCTGATAATGACCGACTAGTCGAGGAAAGCAGGCATCTAGATTGTTTGGGCTGAGGCCGGCAGTGGTGCGCTTCAAAACAACTGCGTTGCCAAATTTCTGGGGCACGCGGCTCCAGTGCATAACTCGTCGATTTCCGAGTAACAGCACCGGCTCTGAGGGCATGACTTCGCCGAAGTCCTGAGCTTCAAATGCTTCCTGCGCTTGCGAGCAAGAAATATTCTTTGCATTTGGATCTAAAACGGTCAGCTTTA
>ERZ802824.513-NODE-513-length-21545-cov-25.1051_pt1 | contig 21545 bp, 20 predicted proteins | sample MGYA00345650_ERZ802824 | MGnify/ENA primary metagenome ERZ802824 (study PRJEB30503, sample SAMEA104212361) | marine metagenome | biome: Westerlies Biome; feature: [SRF] surface water layer (ENVO:00010504) within the epipelagic zone...; material: water... | reverse complement strand
CAACTGTTATGTTTGAAGGTGTCCCAACATTTCCTAATGTTAGTAGGTTTTGGGATATAGTTGATAAATTTAAAATTAATCAGTTTTATACTGCTCCAACTGCTATTAGAGCATTACAGGCTCATGGTTTAGAGCCATTAAAAAATAATTCTTTAGAGTCTTTGAAAGTAATTGGATCAGTTGGAGAACCAATTAATGAAGAAGCATGGCATTGGTATCATGATAATGTTGGAAAAGGAAATTGCCCATTGGTTGATACTTGGTGGCAAACTGAGACTGGTGGAATTATGATATCTGCATTAGCAGGTATAACTCCAAATAAACCTGCACATGCTTCACTACCATTACCTGGGATACACCCTGTTATAGTTGATGCTGAAGGAAATGAATTAATTGGAAATAATGTTCAAGGTAATCTTTGTATAAAGTTTCCATGGCCATCTATTTTAAGAACTACATATGGAGATCATCAAAGGTGTATAAACACTTATTTTTCAAATTATAAAGGAATGTATTTCACAGGAGATGGTGTTAAAAGAGACCATGATGGGTATTTGAGAATACTCGGTCGAGTTGACGATGTTATGAATGTCTCTGGACATAGAATGGGAACAGCAGAGGTAGAAAATGCTATAAATGAACATGAGGAGGTTATTGAGTCTGCAGTAGTTGGTTATCCACATAATATTAAAGGAGAAGGTATCTATGCTTATGTAATTGTAAATTCTAAATCTTCAGATGATATTATTAAAGGTGAAATTATTGATGTTGTGAGAAGAGTTATTGGGCCTATAGCAAAACCTGACAAAGTTCAAATTGTAAGTGGTCTCCCAAAAACAAGGTCAGGTAAAATTATGAGAAGAATATTAAGGAAAATAGCTAGTAATGATTACAAAAATTTAGGGGACACTTCTACTCTTTTAAACCCTAATGTTGTTGAAGAAATTATCAAAGGAGCTAACTAGTAATTAATTTTTCTAATCCTATACTTCTTGAACCTTTAATTAAAATATTTGTTGATTTGAAATCCTTTAATATTACTGATTTTGACATTTCTTCAGTAGACTTAAACTTTTCAAAATATTTACTTTTAGTTATGCAATTATAAAAAATATCTCCAATTAAATAAACTTTAAGAAAATCTTTGCTATCAATAGAATCTATGATATTTTGATGTTCGATTTTTGAAAATTCTCCTAGTTCATACATATCTCCAAGAATAAGAATTTTATTTTTTGTTGTACTATTTTCAAAATTTGAAATAGCAGCTGTCATACTTGTTGGATTAGCATTGTAAGCATCTAAATAAATTTTATTACTTCCATAATCTATAACCTCTGATCTATTAGAGTCATTTTTAAATGAAATTAAACCCTTTTGTATGTCACTACTTGATACATCTAGAAATTTTCCAATTGTGATACTTGCAGCAACATTTGTAAAATTATAGTCTCCATAAATTTCACATCTAAAGTTATCTCCATTATTTTCAAATGATAGAAAATTTTGTTCTTTTTTGTATTTAAACACAAACTCAGAATCTTTTTTTTGACCAAAAGTTATTGCAAGATCTCCTTTGCAATTTTTAATTTGAATTTTATCATCATTATTCAAAATTATATGACCATAATTTTGAGTCAAATATTCAAACATTTCACTCTTCCCTTTAATAACCCCTTCAAATCCTCCAAATCCCTCAAGATGAGCATGTCCATAATTAGTAATTAATCCAAAGTCAGGCATTGCGATTTCACATAAAGCCTTAATCTCGCCAATATGATTAGCACCCATTTCTATTACAGCTATATCAACATTTTCATTAATATCTAAAAGGGATAAAGGAACTCCGATATGATTATTGAGGTTACCTTTAGTTTTAATTACATTGTAGGACTGAGAGAGTATTGAATAAATTAAGTTTTTTGTTGTAGTCTTTCCGTTACTTCCTGTTATACCAATTACTTTTGTATCAAAAAGAGATCTATGGTAATTACTAAGATCTTGAAGAGCTTTAAGAGAGTCATTAACGTAAACAATTCTATCATCTTTACCTTCTAATCTTTTATCATCAACTATAGAAAATTTTGCACCATTTTTAATAGCTTCTAATGCAAATTTATTTCCATCAAAATTATTACCTCTCAATGAAAAAAACATTTGATTTTTATCAATTTTTCTACTATCTATTGACACTCCAGTAGATCTAGAGAATAAAGAATATAATTTTTTTGGGTCCACTCTAATTTTATTGCAATATACTAAAGAAATGATTATTTTTGCTTCGTCTTAGAATAACAAGCTTCAACTGTTTTGTATGAAAAAAATTACTGGAAAGACTTATTTAGATTGGTATGAAAATATGTTATTGTGGAGAAAGTTTGAGGATAAACTTGCCGCAAAATATATTCAACAAAAGATAAGAGGATTTCTCCATTTATATAATGGACAAGAGGCGGTCCTTGCTGGTTGTCTTCATTCGACAGATCCAAAAAAAGATCGAATGATAAGTTCTTACAGAAGCCATGTTCATGCGATTGGCCTTGGAGAAGATCCAAAGTTTGTAATGGCTGAATTATTCGGAAAGGCAACTGGAACCTCAGGTGGACTAGGAGGTTCAATGCATATTTTTTCAAAAAAACATAATTTCTTTGGCGGTCACGGTATAGTTGGTGGACAAATTCCATTGGGAACTGGTATTGCTTTTGGAGATAAATATTTTAAAAGAGATAGTGTTACTCTATGTTTTTTAGGAGATGGAGCTATTAGACAAGGTTCTTTTCATGAGTCTATAAATCTTGCAGCTTTATGGAAACTTCCTGTAATATATATTGTTGAAAATAATGGATATGCTATGGGTACTTCAGTTGCAAGAACTACAAGTCAAGAAGATTTATGGAAACTAGGAGAACCATATGAAATGCCATCGATGCCAGTTGATGGAATGGATCCAGTAAAAGTAGCTGAAGCTATTGATAAATGTGTAAAACATGCCAGAGACGGAAAAGGTCCTTCACTTCTTGATATAAAAACATATAGATATCGAGGACACTCAATGTCTGACGCGCAGCAATACAGAACTAAAGATGAAGTTGAGGAATATAGAAAAATTGATCCCATCTCCCAGGTTGAAAAAATTATTATTTCAAAAAAATACGGAACAAAATCTGATATTGAAAAAATTGATAAGAAGGTAAAAGCAATCATAACAGATTGTGAAGAATTTGCTGAGTCTTCTCCTTTCCCAGATAAATCTCTTATGTATGATGTTGTATATGAACAAAAAGATTATCCTTTTATTAAACATAAAATAGATTAATATGGCTGAAGTAATAAATATGCCAAGGTTAAGTGATACCATGGAAGAGGGCACTCTTGCTAAATGGTTTAAAAAAGTAGGAGATACTGTAAAAGAAGGTGAGATTTTAGCTGAAATTGAAACTGATAAGGCAACGATGGAATTTGAGTCATTCTATGATGGTGTTCTTCTTCATATAGGGATTGACGAAGGGTCAACGGCTCCAGTAGATAGTATTATAGCTATAATTGGTTCTAAGGGTGAAGATATTTCTAAAATTATTAATAATGATACACCAGCTGTAAAAGAAGAGCCCACACCAGTTGTAAAAGAAGAGCCCACACCAGTTGTAAAAGAAGAGCCCACACCAGTTGTTAAGGAAGAAGTAAAAGCTGATTCTACAATTAGTATATCAAATGATAGAATACTTATCTCTCCATTAGCAAAAAAATTAGCTAATGAAAAAGGTATAGATATTTCTGCTATAAAGGGTTCGGGGGATAATGGTAGAATAATAAAAAGGGATATTGACTCATTTAAACCTTCAAATTATTCTCAATTTACTCAACCTAGACCTCACTTGAAAGAATCATCTTATGAGACTCAGAACTCTACGATGAGAAAAGCTATTGCAAAAAGACTTGCAGATTCTAAATTCTCAGCCCCTCATTATTATCTTAATATTGAGCTTGAAATGGATAATATTATTTCTTTTAGAAAACAATTTATTCAAACTCAAAATATTAAGATTTCCTTTAATGATATTATTGCCAAAGCTGTATCCTTATCTCTTGCTAAACATCCTAAAGTTAATTCAAGATGGTATGATGATAAAATTATTTATAATGAACATGTACATCTAGGTGTAGCTGTAGCTGTTGATGATGGTCTTATCGTTCCAGTAGTTAAGTTTTCAAACTCTAAAGACTTACCCCAAATTAATTCTGAAATCAAAGACTTTGCTGAACGTGCAAAAAATAAAAAATTAACTCCTTCAGAAATTGAGGGAAGTACATTTACAATTTCAAATCTTGGTATGTTTGGAATTGAAAGTTTTACATCAATAATTAATCAACCTAATTCAGCAATCTTATCTATTGGTGCAATAGTTCAAAAGCCTATTGTGAAAAATAATGAGGTTGTAGTTGGAAATACTATGAAACTTACTTTAGCTTGTGATCATAGAACAGTTGATGGAGCCACAGGATCCTTATTTTTAAAGACTTTAAAAGAATATATTGAAAATCCAGTTTCAATTCTTATCTAATGAAAACTATAGTTGTAACAGGAACAAGTTCTGGTATAGGTAATGAAATTTGTATACAAGCTACAAAACTCAATTATAAAGTAATTTCCATTTCCAGAAATATTGAACCTCTTAAAGGAATAAATGGAATAGACTCATATATAGTGGATATAACTGATAAAAAAAGTATTAAGAATTTTATTGATGATTTAAGGAACAGAGATTTAAAAATTGATATCCTCATAAATAATGCTGGTCAATTAAGTAATGAATTATTTGGTGAAACTTCATATGAGTCTTTTAAACAAACTTTTGATGTAAATGTTTTTGGTCTTGCAGAAATTACAAGATCACTTATTCCATTTATAAATAAATCAGGTCATGTAATCAATATTAGTAGTATTGGTGGAGTAAACGGTTCAAAGAAATTTCCTGGTCTTTCAGTATATTCGAGTAGTAAAGCTGCTGTAATTGCATTGACAGAGGTTCTAGCTGAAGAATACTCTGAAGGCCCATCTTTCAATGTATTAGCTCTTGGAGCTGTTCAAACAAAAATGCAAAAGGAAGCTTTTCCAGATTATGAAGCACAAACAAAGCCAGGAGAAATGGCTAAATATATTATTGATTTTGCAATAAATGGAAATAATTTATTTAATGGAAAACTTATTTCAGTTTCTAACTCAAATCCTTAATTTTTTTTCTGAGCAAGTTTGACTTTTTTGAATAATTCAGATGAGTAAACAAAGTCATTTATCATTTGGTCATCTGTATCTAAAATTTCAGTATTCGTTCCTTCCCATATTTTTTTACCTTCTACTAAAAAAATTATTTTATCACCAATTTCCATTACTGAGTTCATATCATGGGTGTTTATTACGGTAGTAATATCATATTCAACAGTAATCTCTTTAATCAGTTTATCAATTATAATTGCAGTTTTTGGATCAAGACCTGAGTTAGGTTCATCACAAAATAAATATTTTGGATTTAATACAATAGCTCTTGCTATTGCAACTCTTTTTCTCATTCCTCCTGATATCTCAGAAGGAAACTTATTGTCTACATCTTTAAGGTCAACACGATTGATGACCTTTTTTGCTCTATTTATCATTTCTGAATCAGTATTATCTGAAAACATTCTTAGAGGAAAGATAATATTCTCTAAAACAGACATAGAATCAAAAAGTGCACTTCCTTGAAAAACCATTCCTATTTGTTTTCTTAAATTTGAGATTGTTGAAATATTATCCTTATCAAATTTTTTACCATTATATAAAATTTCACCATGATCAACATCTAGAAGTCCAAGTAAACATTTCATTAATACTGTTTTACCTGATCCACTCTGACCAATTATTAAATTAGTTTTTCCTTTATCAAAAACTGCAGACACATCATTAATTATTTTGATATTATCGAATGACTTAGATATATTATTTACAGTAATCATTATGCTAATAAAAGTTGAGTTACAATAAAATTAAGGATGATAATTACACTACTGGTCCAAACAAAAGAAATATTGCTGGCTTTTCCAACTTCTAGCGCACCTCCTCTCATGTAAAACCCATGATATGCTGGAATAGTAGCCAATACAAATGCAAATAACATAGTCTTTGAATAGGTATATACAATATGAAATACTTGAAAGTCAAGTTGAATTCCTTGAATAAAGTCAAAGCTTGTTGAAAAACCAGCATATACACTAGCTACATAACCACCAAGAATCCCAAGAAACATTGCAAGAGTAATCAAAAAAGGGTATAGCAGTAATGAAATAATTTTAGGAAATATTAAATAGTTAAATGAGTTGATTCCCATAACTTCTAAAGCATCAATTTGCTCAGTTACTCTCATTGTGCCTATACTAGATGTAATAAATGAACCAACCTTTCCAGCCATTATTATAGATATCAGAGTAGGAGCAAATTCTAGGATTACTGATTGTCTTGTTGCAAAACCGATAAGATTTCCAGGAAGAAAAGGGTTTTCTATAGCCAGAGCAGTTTGAATAGCGACAACACCTCCAATAAGGAAGGACATAAAAGCTACAATACCAATTGATCCTAAAATTAAATCATCAATTTCTTGAAAAATTAATTTTTTAAGGACACTCCACTTTGTAAACTTTGTGAAAGTATATTTAATCATTAAAAAATACCTTCCAATATGAAAAAAAAACTTCATAAGAATTAAACCTGGTAAGTTATTGCATTAATATTCATTCCAGCACCAACACTGGCAAACATAATTATATCACCTGTATTAAGTTTATGTCCTTTATAATCACTTTTTTTGACTAGGTCAAAAAGAGTTGGAATAGTAGCTACAGAACTATTTCCATATTCTTCAATATTCATTGGAAGTATATTCTCAGGTTGAGGAACTTTATATAATCTATAGAATCTTTTAATGATAGCTTCATCCATTTTTTTATTGGCTTGATGAATAAATATTTTTTTTAGATTTTCAATTTTACATTTAGATTCATCAAAGCAATCTTTCATAGCATTAGGCACATTATTTAATGCAAACTCATAAACTTTTCTTCCATGCATTTTAATATACTTTTGATTTGAATTTTTATTTATTTCAGGATTACAAGGAGCTCCATAGTATAAAAAATCATTTTCACCTTCAAATGTATAAGTTGCAGAATTATGAGATAGTATGCCAGAACTAGATGAATCGTTAGATTCTAATATAATTGCTCCTGAACCATCAGCGTAAATCATTGAGTCTCTATCATTAGAATCAGATACTCTGGATAATGTATCACAACCAATAATTAGACATTTTGTAGCCATTCCAGACTTTATAAATGATTTTGCTTGAATTACACCTTCAACCCATCCCGGACATCCACAAATAATATCATATGCTACACACTTTGGATTTTTAATTTTTAATATGGACTTAACTTTTGATGAAAGAGAAGGAAGTGTATCAATTTGATTGCTATTAGATGAAATATCACCAAAATTATGAGCAACAATTATATAATCTAAAGACTCTTGATCAATATTTGAATCTTTAATGGCATTCCTAGCAGCAACTGCAGCTAGGTCTGAAGATTTAATTTCATCTGAAACATATTTTCTTTCATTAATTCCAGTAATAGATTGAAATTTATCAATAATTTCAGGATTTGATCTTTCAATTTGATTCCCATCATCATCAAAAAAATTACTATTAAGAAATTCAGTATTTGTTTTTGTTATATCTGGAACACAACTACCTGTTCCAGTGATTTTAAAGTTCATTATGTAAAATTAATTAAATTATTCATAACTCTCTATAGGAGGGCAGCTGCAATTTAAGTTTCTATCACCATATGCTTCATCAACCCTTCTAACGGAGGGCCAAAATTTATTATCTCTTAAATAACTTTTTGGAAAAGATGCATTTTCTCTAGAATAATTGTAATCCCAATCACTAGCAGTAAGCATTTTAAGAGTATGAGGGGAATTTCTTAACATTTCTCTATCTGATTCGTTTATAGATGTAATTTCTAAATAAATTGAGTTAAGAGCATCACAGAACTTATCTAATTCACTTAAATTTTCACTCTCAGTTGGTTCTATCATCATTGTTCCTGGAACAGGAAATGATACAGTTGGTGCATGAAACCCGTAATCAATTAATCTTTTTGCAATATCGATAACTTCTATTTTATACTTCTTAAATTCTCTGCAATCAATTATAAATTCATGAGCAGATCTTCCATTTTCGCCACTGTATAAAATTGTAAAGTTTTTTTCAAGTTTAGTCTTCATATAGTTAGCATTTATAATTGCAATTTCTGTAGACTCTTTAATACCTGATTTTCCTAGCATTCTTATATACCCATATGATATTAAGCATACTAATGATGAACCCCATGGTGCTGAAGAAATTGCTTCTATATGATGTTTTCCTCCAGTAGTAATTACAGGGTTAGAAGGAAGGAAATCTTTAAGATGTTCAGCCACACAAATTGGACCTACACCTGGGCCTCCTCCGCCATGAGGAATAGAGAATGTTTTATGAAGATTCAAGTGACAAACATCAGCTCCAATTATTTTAGGGCTAGTCAAACCTACTTGGGCATTCATATTTGCTCCATCCATATAAACCTGACCCCCATTTTTATGAATAAGATCATTTATATATTGAATTTCAGATTCGAATACACCGTGTGTCGAAGGGTAAGTTATCATCAAAGCAGCTAGACTATTCTTATGTTCTTCAACTTTTATTTTTAATTTCTCGATATCAATATTTCCTTTATCGTCAGTGCCAATAACTACAACTTTTAATCCAGCCATGATTGCAGACGCAGGATTAGTTCCATGAGCAGAAGAAGGAATTAGACAAATATCTCTATGACTTTGACCAATTTTATTTAAATATGATTTGATAACCATTAGACCACTGTACTCTCCTTGAGCTCCTGAATTTGGCTGTAAAGAAGTAGCGGAAAAACCAGTTATTTCAGATAAAAATGTTTCAAGTTTACTTATGACCTCATGATATCCCCTTGCTTGGTCAACAGGTACAAAAGGATGAATACTGTTCCATTCAGACCAACTTAAAGGAATCATTTCAGAAGCTGCATTAAGTTTCATTGTGCATGAACCAAGAGAGATCATAGATTGTGTAAGAGATAAATCTTTATTTTCAAGAGATTTAATGTATCTCATTAGAGATGTTTCTGAATGGTAAGAATTGAAAACAGGATGTGATAAAATTTCAGATTCTCGAACATTATCTAACATTTGAGTTTCTGGAAATTTAATATTAGGTGATTTTTGCCCAGAATATTCTTCAAGAATTGATATAATTTGATCTAAATCATTATGATCTGTCTTTTCATTAACTGAAATCGAAATTTGATTGGTAATTAGGCTACAAAAGTTTACATTTCTTGATAATGCAATTTTATTTAATTTTTTTGAATCACATATAATTGTGATGGTGTCAAAGAATTTAGAATATTTAATTTCAATTCCAAGTTTAGAGATTTTCTGATATAAATAAACAGCTTTTAAATGAATAGAATTTGATATTTCTCTTAAGCCGATAGGACCATGATATACAGCATACATTCCAGCCATAACAGCAAGTAAAACCTGAGCAGTACAAATATTAGATGTAGCTCTGTCTCTCTTAATATGTTGCTCTCTTGTTTGTAAAGCCATTCTTAAGGAATGGTTTCCATCTAAATCTTTTGTAACACCAATTATTCTTCCAGGAATATTTCTTTTATATTTTTCTTTTGTTGCAAAAAATGCAGCATGGGGCCCCCCATATCCCAGGGGAATTCCAAACCTTTGAGTTGTTCCAACAATAACATCAATTTTATCAGGTGATGGTGGTTCAGAAATAACCAAAGACATTAAGTCAACAGCAAGAATAATTTTTAAATCATTATTTGTGATATTAGATAATATTTTGTCAATATCAATTAACTCTCCATCTTTTCCAGGGTATTGAATAATACATCCAAAAAAATCATTTTGAGAAATAGATTTTATATCTCCTGAAATTATCTCAATATCTAAAGGATTTGCCCTAGTGTTAAGAACTGAAAGAGTTTGGGGTAAAATATTTGAATCAACATAAAACCTATTTTCATTTGAAGACTTTTGTTGCTTTGATCTGTTATTGAACATCATAATCATAGCCTCGGCAGCAGCTGTTCCTTCATCTAATAATGATGCATTAGCTAATTCCATTTTAGTAAGATCACAAATCATCGTTTGGAAATTTAATAGTGCTTCAAGTCTTCCTTGAGCAATTTCCGGTTGATATGGTGTGTAAGCAGTATACCATCCTGGGTTTTCAAGAATATTCCTCTGAATTACAGATGGAGTGAAAGTGTCATGATATCCAAGTCCAATATATGTCTTGAAATTTTTATTTAAAGATGAAAGTTTCTTTATTTCTTTTAAAAATTCCATTTCACTAATTCCCTCAGGAATGTTTAGGTCTTTCTTTAGACGAATATTGTCAGGAATTGTTTGATTTAGAAGTTCTTCAACAGATTCTACACCAATTGTTTTAAGTATAATATTTAACTCAGTAGGGTTTGGACCAATATGTCTATGAGCAAATTTTTCTTTAAACATTAAAAGTTTTTAGCAAAAATATGTAATATTGAAAGTAATAATAATAATGTTCATTAAATGTTAAAACTTTTTTTTTATACACTATTAGTTTTTTTTCAGTCATATGTAATCCAAGATGTCAATAAAGAACAAGTAAATAATTTATTAGATAAGCAAGTTATAGTTATTGATATTAGAACTGATAAAGAGTTTAAAGAAGGAAATATTAAGACCTCATTTAATCTAGATTTTCAAAAAAGAGAATTTATTGATACCTTAGAGAGACTTGATAAAGAAAAAGAATATCTTATTTACTGTGCTTCAGGAAATAGAAGTCTTAAGGCAAGTCATATAATGAAATCTTTAGGGTTCAAAACTATATATAACTATAATAAAGGGTATAAAGATTGGATTAAGGATTAAGATCTATTCTTTAAGTCTTTGCTGCTTTCCAGGACTTTATTCTCAAGATCTTTTTTGTACGCTTTAACTTTATTTGAAACTTTTGAATCAAAAGATCCAATTATTTGAGCAGCAAGAATTCCTGCATTTTTTGATCCATTTAATGCAACAGTTGCAACTGGAACACCACCTGGCATCTGTAAAATAGAAAGAATAGAATCCCAACCATCAATTGAATTTCTTGATTTTATAGGTACTCCAATAACTGGAAGAGTAGTAATTGATGCAACCATACCAGGTAAATGGGCAGCTCCTCCAGCTCCAGCAATAATAACTTTTATGCCTTTTAATTCAGCATTAGTAGCATATTCAATCATTTTCTTTGGAGTTCTGTGTGCTGAAACAATATCATATTCTGTTTTAACACCAAAAGATTTTAAAATGTCGATTGCTTCACTCATAATTTTGAAGTCTGATTTACTACCCATTATAATTCCTACTTGACTCATTTTCTTGTTGTTATTATTATTGTTTCTTTAATTTCCTTTGCAATTGTTTTTGCTATCTCAATATCTTCATTGATTATAGTAATGTGACCCATTTTTCTATTAGGTTTTGTTTCAATTTTACCGTAAATATGAGGATTAACTCCTTCTATACCAATAATTTGATCAAAATTTTTATACTCTACTATACCTTTTGAATTCTTCTCACCAACTAAATTAACCATTACAGAATTTTGTAAAATTTTAGTACTTCCAAGTGGAAGATCTAAAATTGCCCTTAGAAATTGTTCAAATTGACTTGTGTATGATCCTTCAATTGAAAAATGATAACTATTGTGAGGTCTAGGTGCAACTTCATTAACTAATATTTCATCTTGGTTAGTTAAAAACATTTCAACAGCTATTATTCCACAAATTTTAAACTTTTCAGCTATATTACAAGCAATTTTTTCAGCTTTAATTTTTAATTCTTGACTTATTTGAGCAGGAGATAAAATATATTCAACTTGATTAGAATCTTTATTGAATTCCATTTCAACTACAGGATAATTTAATATTTCTCCAGATTCTCTTAATCCAACCATTACTGAAAGTTCTTTCTCTATTGAAATTAATTCTTCAATAATACAATGACAGTCACTTAATTTTTCAAGACTTTTATTATCAGATATTTTATTCACTCCATATCCGTCATATCCCATTTTTGAGGCTTTCCAGATAAAAGGGTAAGATATTTCACCTTTACTAATTAGACTTTTCAGTTCTTCAATTCCATTACAACTCCTGAAAGATGAAGTTGGTATTTCATTATCAATATAAAATTCTTTTTGTTTTGATTTATCTTGAATTATTTCAATCACTCTAGGTTGTGGAAAAACTTTTTTACCTTTTGATTCAAGAAATTTTAATGCCTCAACATTAACATTCTCTATTTCAATAGTTATTAAATCGACATTCTGACCAAATTGAACTACCGTATCGTAATCCATTAAATCACCAACAAAAAATTTTGAACATAACTTGCTTGATGGACATTCAATATTTGAGTCGAGAACATAAACTTTAAGACCCCATCTGTTAGAAACATCAAGAACCATCTTTCCAAGTTGGCCTCCACCAAGAATTCCTAGTGTTTTATTTTTTCCTAACATTGTGCAAAAATAAGCATTACTTTAATCAGAATAAAAAATACTAAACATTTTAAATATCTTTGTGCCTATGTTTAACATTGTCATTTTTGGAAAACCTGGATCAGGTAAAGGAACTCAAGCAGATTTTTTAAAGAATAAATATGATTTATATCATATATCAACAGGAGATTTATTTAGAAAAAATATTACCAACAAAACTACACTAGGTTTAGAAGCTAAGACATATTTAGATAAAGGTGATTTAGTTCCAGATTCTGTTACAATTAAAATGCTGGAAAATGAAGTAATATCTAACAAAAATGTCAATGGATATATTTTTGATGGCTTTCCAAGAACCTTGAATCAAGCCGAATCTCTTGATTCTTTTTTAGTTTCAATAAATCTTAAAATTAATGCAACAATTGCTCTAGATGTTAATGAAGATGAACTAATATCAAGATTGCTTGATAGAGGAAAAATTACGAATAGATCAGATGATCAGGATATTGAAAAAATTAAAAATAGATTTAATGAGTATAATAATAAAACTTCAATACTTATTAATTTTTATCAAAAGCAAAACAAGTTCTTCTCTGTAGATGGAAAGGGATCGGTTGAAGATATTACTTCAAGGTTATTTGATCTTGTAGATAGTTTAATTTAAAAGTATATGATAGTTGATAATTTTGTTGATTATGTAAAGCTTAGTGTTAGTTCAGGAAAAGGTGGAAGAGGATCTACACATTTAAGAAGAGAAAAATATATACCTAAAGGAGGTCCAGATGGAGGAGATGGAGGAGATGGAGGAAATATTATTATAAAAGGAAATGCTAACCTTTGGACTCTCCAGAGTTTTAGATTTAAAAAACATTTTAAAGCAGGAAATGGAGGGGATGGAGGAGGCTCCAGAAAGTCAGGAATTAGTGGCGAAGATATTATTATAGATGTCCCTTTAGGTACCATAATAAAAGACACTAATACTGATAAAATTTTTTTTGAAATCAATGAGGATAAATTAGAAACAATTCTTCTAAAAGGAGGAAAGGGAGGACGTGGTAATTTTCATTTTAAATCGCCAACTAATCAAACACCAAGATATTCTCAAAGTGGTCTTCCTGGTCAAGAACTTCAAATAACACTTGAACTTAAAGTTCTAGCAGATGTTGGACTTGTTGGTTATCCAAATGCAGGTAAATCAACTTTATTATCTGTTCTATCTGATGCAAAGCCTAAAATTGCAGATTATGAGTTTACAACTCTAAAACCAAATTTAGGTATTGTAACTATGTCAGATTATAGATCATTTGTAATGGCTGATATTCCTGGAATAATTGAAGGAGCTAGTGAGGGTCGAGGTCTTGGGCATTACTTTTTAAGACATATTGAAAGAAATTCTATTTTACTATATGTAATACCTGTAGATACTAAAAACGTAAAAAAAGACTTTGATGTTTTACAACAAGAATTAATTAAATATAACCCTGAGTTAGCTGACAAAGATTTTATGATTGCTTTTAGTAAATGTGATTTGATGGATGATGAATTACTTGGGGAATTTGAAATAATCTTAAAAAAAGAATTTAAATCAACTCCCTTTTTTATAATATCATCTGTTAATACTTTTGGAATATCTAGTCTAAAAGAGGGATTATGGAAAATGCTTAATCAAAATAACTAAATTATGGATATTAAAAATGCACAAACAAAAGTTGATAAATGGATTAATGCTCATGGTGTAAGATATTTTAATGAGTTAACTAACATGGCAATTTTAACTGAAGAAGTTGGAGAAGTAGCCAAAATAGTAGCAAGAAAATATGGTGAGCAAAGTTTAAAAAAAGAAGATAATATTGATAACCTTGCAGATGAATTATCAGATGTTCTATTTGTATTAATTTGTCTTGCAAATCAAACTGGAATTGATCTTGAAAAGTCATTTGAACAAAACCTTGTTAAAAAAACAGAACGAGACAAAGACAGACATAAGTCGAATATTAAACTTAAATAGTGTATCAAATATCAAAAGAAGGAAAAAACCTTCATGGAAATATCAATATTAGTGGTTCTAAAAGTGAGTCAAACCGTCTTCTAACTTTAAGAGCCTATACCTCTTTTTTTAATATCAATAATCTTTCTGATTCAGATGATACCAAAACTATGATTTCTTCACTTAAATCTCATAAAGAGGAAATAAATATTGGTCATGCAGGAACAGCAATGAGGTTTTTAACTTCATATTATTCATCAATACTAAATTCTTCTAAAATTTTAACTGGTTCTTCTCGAATGAAAGAAAGACCTATTTTAATATTAGTTGAAGCCTTAAATAATCTTGGTGCTGATATAGAATACATAGATAAAAAAGGGTACCCACCTATTAAAATTAATGGTAAATTAATAGATGGTAATGAAATTGCTTTACCTGCAGATGTTAGCTCGCAATATATTTCATCTTTAATGATGTTGGGAGTTTCTATTAATCAGGGTTTAAAAATTAAACTGTCTACTAAAATAACATCATTACCATATATTAATATGACTAAAAAAATTATAGAAAGAATAGGTGGTATTGTTGATATAAAGCCAGATGAAATAATTATTAAACAATTAGTCTCAAATAAAATTCCTGATCAAATAGTTGAATCAGACTGGAGTTCTGCTTCTTACTTTTATAGCTTAGTAGCATTATCTGATAGTTCTGACATAACTCTTTCATCATTTTTCAACAATAGTATTCAAGGTGATTCAAGAATTTTAGATATATATGAACAGTTTGGTGTTGAAACAAAATTTCTCAATGATAAAATTTATTTAAAAAAAAATAATATTGATCTTCCAGATAGTATCTCAATTAACCTTAGAGATAACCCAGATTTAGCTCAAACTATCGTTGTAACATGTTTGGGTCTAGGTGTAAACTGTAAGCTTGAGGGACTTCATACTTTAAAACTGAAAGAAACTGATAGATTGCTTGCATTAAAGAGAGAAATTGAAAAATTTGAAGTAGATAGTATAACTATTTCAAATCAATCAATAATATTAAAAAACAATTCTGAATTAAAATCAGGAGTTAGTATAAACACATATGATGATCATAGGATGGCCATGTCTTTTGCACCTTTATCTATGATTAATCCAATTATTATTATTAATCCAGAGGTTGTTTCTAAATCTTATCTTAACTTTTGGAATGATCTAGAATCTTTAGGGTTTAAGATTTCTCAAAAATAATTAGCTAATTACTTGACTTTCGGTGTTTCAGAAGGTTATATTTGCGCACCTAATATTAAAATATGAAACTATCTGATTTTGAATACAAACTTCCTGATAAATATCTAGCTCAACATCCATCTGCTGAAAGAGATGAATGTAAATTAATGCTTCTTAATAGAAAAGAAGAAACAATTGAGCATCTAGTCTTTAAAGATATTATTGACTTTTATGACGAAGGGGATGTTATTGTCCTTAACAATACAAAGGTTTTTCCTGCTAGATTATTTGGTAATAAAGAAAAAACTGGTGCAAGAATTGAGGTATTTCTTCTCAGAGAGCTTAATCAAGATCAAAGACTGTGGGATGTATTAGTAGATCCTGCTAGAAAGATTAGAATAGGTAATAAGCTTTATTTTGGTGAGGATGAAAGTTTAGTAGCTGAGGTAATTGATAATACTACCTCTAGAGGTAGAACCTTAAGGTTCCTTTTTGATGGTCCATATGAAGAGTTTAGAGATAAACTCCAAGAACTTGGAGAAACACCTTTACCAAAGTATATAAATAGGCCTGTTGAGCCACAGGATAAAGAAAGATTTCAAACTATTTATGCAAAAAATGAAGGTGCTGTTGCAGCTCCTACTGCAGGTCTTCATTTTTCAAAGCATTTATTAAAAAAATTAGAGATTAAAGGAGTGCTTCTTCCAGAAATCACATTACACATTGGCCTTGGAACATTTAGTCCTGTTGATGTTGAAGATCTTTCTAAACATAAGATGGATTCTGAAGAATTAAAAATCAACCAGAACTCTGCTGATATAATTAATGATGCACTAAAAAATAAAAAGAAGATATGTGCTGTTGGAACAACAGTAATGAGAGGATTGGAAAGCTCTGTTTCTTCATTTGGAACTCTAAATACATATGATGGATGGACACATAAATTTATATATCCTCCATTTGAATTTTCAATTGCTAACTCAATGATTTCAAATTTTCATACTCCAAAATCAACTCTTTTAATGATGGTTTCTGCATTTGGTGGTAAGGATTTCATATTAAAGGCATATAAAGAGGCGATGAAAAAGAAGTATAATTTTTCTTCTTATGGTGATGCAATGATGATTATCTAAGTGAGTTTGAAGATAACTGAGAAAATAAAAAAACCAATTATTCAAGAATTAAAAATTTTTGAAAAACAATTTTATAGTTCAGTTTCCTCGAAAGTTAAACTTCTAGATCTTATTTTAATCTATATACTTAATAGAAAAGGAAAACAAATTAGACCCATATTAGTTTTACTTTTTGCTAAAATGTTTTCTAAAGGAACTCTTAACGAAAAATCCTATAGAGCTGCAAATCTTGTTGAACTCATTCATACAGCATCATTAATTCATGATGATATTGTGGATGACAGTAATGTAAGACGGAATTTTTTAACGATAAATGCTCTATGGAAAAATAAAATTTCAGTCCTAGTTGGTGATTTCTTTTTATCTAAAGCACTTCTTCTTTCTACTGAAAATAAAGATTACGATCTTTTAAATGAAGTTTCAAAAGCAGTAAAAGAAATCTCTGAGGGTGAATTATTTCAGATTCAAAAGTCTAGAAACTTTAATTTATCTGAAGAAGAATATATTCTACTAATATCAAAAAAAACTGCATCTCTTTTTTCTTGTTGTTGTAAGTTAGGTTCAATTGCATCAGGAAAAAAAAATATTGATGAGATCGAACTCTTTGGAAATTATTTAGGAATAATTTTTCAAATTAAAGATGACCTCTTTGATTTTACAACAAAAAGAATTGGAAAACCCAATAAGTCAGATTTAAAATCTCAAGAAATTACTCTTCCACTGATTTATTCAATTCAAAACTCAAATTATAGAGATAGAAAAGAAATTAAATTTATTCTAAAAAAGAAAAAATATACAATGGATAATAAGAAATTAGTAAATGAATTTATAATTAAACATAAAGGGTTTGAGTATACGCATAATAAAATGATTAATTATAAGAATAAGGCTCTTGACATTCTTAATAAATTTCCTGATAATGATTCAAAAGACTCTATTAAAATTCTATTAGATTATATAATTGAGCGAAAGTATTAATTTATTATCTTGACATTAAATTTCATAATTTGATTACTAAAGACACAATAGATAAAGTTTTTGAATTCTCTAGAGTTGAAGAGGTTATTTCCGACTTTATTGCTCTAAAAAAAACTGGTGCAAATTTTAAAGGACTAAGTCCATTTACAAATGAAAAAACACCAAGTTTTGTTGTTTCTCCTTCAAAACAAATATGGAAAGATTTTAGCTCTGGAAAAGGTGGAAATGTAATTGCCTTTTTGATGGAGCATGAGCAGTTTAATTATCCAGAATCAATAAAATATCTTGCCAATAAATACAATATCGAAATAATTGAAACAGCTGAAAGCAGTGAAAATATTGAAGAAAGAAATGAAAGAGAATCCTTGTTTATTATTAATAGTTTTGCCTTAAGTTATTTTCAAGAAATATTATCTAAAAAAGATAAAATAAATAAATACTTAAATGATAGAGGTCTCTCCTTATCTACAATTCAGAATTTTAGTTTAGGTTTTAGTAACGACGTTCAGAATGAGTTTTATAAAAGTGCAATAAAAAAAGGTTATTCTGATGATTATCTAGATGAAACTGGTCTTGTTATATCAAGCAATGATAAAAAAATTGATAGGTTCAGAGGTAGAATAATTTTTCCAATTAAAAGTATAGCCGGAAGGATTGTGGGCTTTGGAGGAAGGATAGTTGATTCTACTAAAAAGTTAGCTAAATATATTAATTCTCCTGAAAGTAAAATTTACAATAAGAGTAAAACTTTGTATGGGATATATGAATCAAAGCAGTTTATAGTTAAAGATGATACATGCTTATTAGTGGAAGGGTACATGGATGTTATTCAGCTTCATGAGCATGGAATTAAGAATGTCCTAGCTTCATCGGGAACATCTTTAACAAAAGATCAGATAATTCTAATTAAAAGACTTACAGCTAACATTATATTATTATTTGATGGAGATCAAGCAGGATTATCTGCTTCATTAAGAAGTATTGATATGATTCTAGAGGAAGGTTTAAATGTAAAAATTTGTTCTTTTCCTGAAGGAGAAGATCCTGATAGTTTTGTGAAAAAAAACAAAAAGGATTTTATGTTAGATTATATTAAAAATGAATCAAAAGATTTTGTGGATTTTAAGCTTAGCATAAATACTGACTTTCTCTCCGATGAGGATAAAAAAGTAGATTTAATAAAAAATATTCTCAGATCAATTACATTAATTCCAGACTCTCTAAAACAGGAAGTTTATATTAAAAAGTTATCATATGTTTTAGAGATTGATGAGGCTTCACTTTTCAGATCTTTTGCCAATATTGAAACTACTAAATCATTAAAAAAATCCTCTAGAAAACTATATAGAAAAAAAATTTCTAAAGTTCAAAACTCACCTAACAAGAATACCTCAAGTTATATATTTCAGTTAGAAAGACAAATTATAAGTATCCTTTTAAAATATGGTGCTGAAGAAATTTCATATGAAGATTCTCGAATAAGTAAAGATGAAAAAGGTGAGAATATTACGACTAAAAAAGATAGCACATCTAAAGTTTTTGAAAAGATTTATTTAGATCTTCAAGAAGATGAAATAGAGTTCACGCATTCACCATTTAAGGCTATTTATAATAAACTAATCCAAGGATTTCATAATCAATCATCATTATCAATTGACAATTTCATAAATGATTTAGATTCTAATTCAAGCAAAATTGTTTCAGATATATTAATCAATGATGAAAAATATCAATTACATGATTGGGAGAGAAAGAATATTTATGTAAAAAAAATTGGAAGTGAGCTTAGCCAGCTTGTCAACGAAACTATTCTAAATATGAGAAGGTTTTTAATAGATAAAAAAATTATTGAGCTTCAAGAGTTTCAAAAAGAAGGAAATAAAAATGATATTCTAGAGGAGGTTATGAGTTATTACAGGTTAAAGAAGGTGCTATCTGCTAAACTTAATAGGGTTGTTTAATATGCTTTCTAGCTAATAAATATAAATCAGTTTTATTACTAACTTCTAGTTTTTTCATAATTCTTGTAATGTAAGTATTTACAGTCTTTTGATTAATACTTAGTTTATCAGATATCTCAATATTTCTTTTTCCTCTAAAAAATAACTTTAATACTTGTAATTCACGTTTAGATAGACTATTTAATTTTTCAGTATTATAATCAAAGTTAAATCTGTTCTTAAGTCTAGTATACTTGTTTAATTCTTTTGATCCATACTTTGAAAATGCAATTTCTTGAAGAATATGTTTTATTGATTTTTTTTTCAAATTCTTTGTTATAAATCCTGAAGCACCAGCTTTTAGAATACTAATAGATTTATTTTCATTTGATTCAGATGTAAATACTACTAAAGGTATCTGAATATTATTTTTCTTAAATATTTTTAAAACATCAGTAACATTTCCGTTTTTAAAATCAATTTCAGATATGACAATATCAATGTTTAATTGATTTGTTGTATTATAAATTTCATTTTTATTATTAGTAAATGCAGCCACCTCAAATAACATTGAATTTTTAAAAATAGATTTAAACCCAATATGAATAATGGGATTAGTATCAATAATTAAGATTTTTAATTTTTTCAATTTATCTAATATAATCTTTTGGAATTTTACAAACAGGAATTGCAAGCATTTTATGTCTATTAGATGAGTTTAGTGACTTGTATATCTTTAGAACCTCCTTTTCTCTTGCTGACAAATCATTATCTACTTTATTGTCATTCAGCATTGCTTTTTCAAGTTCTTCATATGATGCTCCAATTTGATCCTCATCATTTCTATTATCGTTCCACAACCCATCTGTTGGAATTGCTTCAATAATTTGATCGTTAATATTATAAAATTTAGCTAGACTATATACATCTGATTTTAATAAATCTGCAATAGGACTAATGTCTACTCCTCCATCCCCATATTTAGTGTAGAATCCAATTCCAAAATCTTCAACTTTATTTCCTGTGCCAACAACAATATATTTTTTTAGTGCAGAAAAATAATATAACGTGACCATTCTTAATCTAGATCTTGTATTGGCAAGACTTAGATTGTTTTCTTGAGATTTAACCTCAGGAATAGATCTTATGAATGAATCAAACGTATTATCTAGGGGAATAGTAATAGATGAAACATTTGAATATTTTTTCTTCAACCATTCAATATGTTTTTTAGATCTTGAAACTTGATCTTTATTTTGATTAATAGGCATTTCTATACAAAGAACATTTCTTTTCGTTTCAGCACACAGTGTTGAAGTTAAGGCTGAGTCAATTCCTCCAGAAACTCCAACCACAAGCCCTTTCATTTTACTTTTATTAAGATAGTTGTCAATCCAACTAACTATATGTTTTGATACTTTTTCAGGATATTTCATCTACAAGGATTAAATTATATATTTGTGCAAATCTAGTGTATAAAAAAGTTAAATGAAAGAAACAGAAATAACAATTAAGGTAAAGTTAGATGATAATAATATTCCTGAACAAATTTCATGGTCTGCTCCAGACGGAGGAATGAAGGATCAGTTATCAAAAGCTATCTTGCTCTCCTTTTG
>ERZ802824.503-NODE-503-length-21649-cov-14.0659_pt1 | contig 21649 bp, 26 predicted proteins | sample MGYA00345650_ERZ802824 | MGnify/ENA primary metagenome ERZ802824 (study PRJEB30503, sample SAMEA104212361) | marine metagenome | biome: Westerlies Biome; feature: [SRF] surface water layer (ENVO:00010504) within the epipelagic zone...; material: water... | reverse complement strand
TTGGTTCAGGTTCTGGTGTTGGTTCAGGTTCAGGTTCTGGTGTTGGTTCAGGTTCAGGGTTAGTTCTAGAATCAAATTCAGATAAAATATCTTCTGCATCATTAGATTTTTTGTTAAAACTCAATTTGAATTCCTATAATAACAAATTGACTTTATCTTTTATTTAATTATTCAGGTGCTTGCCTTGGAGATAGTCTTCAAATAATTTTTCGAGATCATTATCAGATTTACAATTCTTAATTTGCTCAACCAAATCAGGTTCCTCAATTTCATAACAATTCATCATGTCTTGAGAATCTTTGAATATCAACATGGCTTTATTTTTAAAAATACAATGATACAGTTTTTCTTTTTCCATATTATCAGGATTAAAATTCACGCCATTCTCATCAACAGAAACAGGATATACCATAACTAGCATAAGGAACAACAATATTTAGATTTTAACTATAATTTGATCGTAATTCACTAGCAAATATAAAAACAGAAAAATAGTAAATACAAAAATTATTAATTTCAAAGAGAATGAAAAATATCAAATGAATGAATCAACTCTTAAGTTTATCAAATGTCCAAAATGCAATGGAATTGTTGATTTAGAAATTTATGAAAATAAAAAAGAAATTATTGAAGGAATGTTAAAATGTGATAAATGTGAATTGGTGTTTCCAATCATTGATAAAATTCCAATAATGTTAATTGATTTTAAGAAATATATTTCTCAACATCGAATTTTAAGTGGAAAAATATACAGATTAGCCTCAAGTAAAGAAGTAAAAAAATTTCTTAAATCAACATTAGATGGGATTATTTGGGAAAATGATGATAAATCTAGAATTGAGGAAAGATGGACACAGATATACAATAATAATAGAAATAATAATTTCTATAAAATAATAAAATCACATATAGAAAAAATTCCAAAAAGTAAATTAGTTCTAGAGTATGGGTCTTCAATTGGAATAATCAGTAATCATATTTCAAATTTAAGTGAAAATGTTTTTGGAATAGATAAATCATTTAGTGCAATTCAATACGCAAAAAAAAATCAAAAGAATAATTTAGATTACATTGTTTCTGATTTCACATCACATCCTTTTGGAAATAAAAAATTTGATTTGATAATTGGCTTAAATGTACTTGAATTAATGGAGCCAAAAATTCTGCTTAAAATAATGTCTAACCAAATATCAAATGGACATTTAGTAATTTCAGATCCATATGATTATGACCGTGGAATCAATTCAGTAAAACAGCCTATGAATGAAAATATTTTACGGGAAAAATTAATAGAATTTAAATTTAAAATAATTAAGAATACAAAAAAACCATCATTTACACCATGGAATCTAAGACTATACGACAGAGCAAGTTTAAACTACAAAGTTGACATAATTATTGCAAAAAAATAATTAAAAAAATAATAGAAATATCAAAATTAATTTGGAAAACAGCATAGAAGTTAATAAGGAAAAATTGACCATATTCAAAATATAATAATAATCAAAAGAATTAGAAAGGATATTGGGAAGAGTAGTTTTCCACATAGATTTTGATTATTTTTATGCTCAATGTGAAGAAGTAAGAAAACCAGAATTAAAGACAAAACCAGTATGTGTTTGTGTTTTTTCTGATAGAGGTGGAGATAGCGGAGCAATTGCAACTGCAAACTATACAGCCAGAAAATTTGGAGTTAAATCAGGCATACCAATTTCATTTGCAAAAAAGAGATTAGAACAAAGAAAAGATGCAGTATTTTTACCAGTGGATTTTGAATATTATGAAAAAATTACTGAAAAAGCAATGAAAATAATGAAAGATAATGCAGATATTTTTGAATATGTTGGAAGAGACGAAGCATACTTAGACGTTACAAAAAGAGTTGAAGAAGATTTTACTAAAGCCAGTCATCTTGCACAACAAATAAAAAATTTGATTAGAACAGAACTAAAATTAAGTTGTTCAATAGGTGTTTCATCAAATAAATTAATTTCAAAAATAGCTTCAGATTATCAAAAACCAGATGGATTAACAATCGTTCAACATGACAAAGTTGAACAATTTCTAGCACAACTAAATATTCGAGTAATTCCAGGAATAGGTAAAAAAACAGAACAGAGATTTAAAGAAATGAAATTAGAAACAATAGAAGAAATAAAGAAAATAGATGTTTTTACTTTGAATAAAGAATTTGGAAGAAAGAGTGGGACATACATTTACAATGCAATTAGAGGAATAAATGATGAACCAGTAAAAGAAAAAGAAGAAAGTATTCAGTATAGTAAAATTATTACTCTAAAAAAAGATTCTAAAGAATATGAATTTTTACTAGAAAATTTGTATGAATTATGTAAACAAATTCAAAATATAGTTAAAAATAATAATAAAATGTTTAAATCAATTGGAATACATTTTGTACAATCAGATCTAAGTAACAAATCAAAATCAAAGATGTTACGTAATTCAACTAACAATCTTGAAGAGTTAGAAAAGAATGTAGAACAATTGTTGACAGATGCATTAGAGGATCAAACCATGACAATTAGAAGAGTAGGAGTAAGAGTATCAGATTTGAGCGAAATCAAAGGTCAAAGTGACATAACTAATTTTTTTTAAGATTTTCAGATTCAGATTTTTTGAGGCGCCTAGATTCAATCACTATTACAACTAAAATAAAAGCAAATAACCACGGCAAGAACATTATTTCACCAGCAATTTTGTGGTATTCCTCCCATGCAACAGGATCAGTTGTAACCTTAAGAGCATACCAAGATAATGAAAAAATACGAATTAAATTAACAATTATCGTTCCTATTATTCCTATAATGAAATATACAATTTTACGACTTCTCATTATATTCATTTTTAGCATAAATGCACCAATTACCAGTGAAAAAATGATAATACTATGAACACCTGCAGAAGGCCAAAAAACTTGTAATGCCATTGAACCGTGATCACCACGTAAGAACATTATGTTATCACGTGCTATTGCAGTTCCAAGATCAAGCGCAGTAATTATCCAAACATTAGCTTGAACAAAATAAGGAACAATGTATTGCAATGGTCCAAGTGTATCATATGGAAAGAATGCATCTAATGAAAGAATTATTGCAGTTCCACTAAGAAAAATTGGTGCAGCAGGAGCAATTCTAATCCAACGTTTTCCAAAGAAGATAGTTAATCCAATAACAATAAAAATTGCCATTACAATGAAATCCCACATCCAAGTCCAGGAATAAATTAATTGAACATTAAATTGTGTTGCAGATTCAATTAGAAATTCCCTTAAACCATATTCTAAGGAGACCAAATACGAAATAGTGAGTAATGCAATTGGAGCTATAGCAAGTAATCTTTTTTTAGAAATAATTATTTTCAAACCAATTAATTCTGCAATAACAAAAACTAATGCAAAAAAGTAACCGCCCCTACCTTCATTCCAACTCCATGCAATAGAATCAGGAAATGCGATCATTGCAAATAATATCGGACTGGAAATTAGAAACATTCCAACAAAAAGATTCCAATTTTGCATACAAACCAAACTAAAAATGGCAAATAAAAATCTGAACGCAAGGAGAAATTAAAGAGATTTTAAGATAAAATAGGAATAGAAAATTAGTCTTCAGAATCTTCTATTTCGTCGAGATCTGAGTCTCGTCTGCTTGGTCGAATTGGAACATAAATTATCGTCACAATTAAGAATAATTAGACTAGATGATAGAATCTAGGGTTGTAAAAATTTGTCTAATTGGTAATTTTCAATCCATCAGAACTAAAAATTCACTTTACATTCTGTTTTTAGGGATTTGATCGTTGTAAAATAAGTGATAACAAGGATTGTAATAGCAATTATTCTAATTGGAATTTCATAATTTGTAAGAAATGCAGTGGTAGTAGCTCCAATTGAACCAAATGTAGAGATTACTGCAAATCCAATGGGACCACAACTACATGCACCTGCAATTGAACCCACAATTGAACCCAAAATACTTCCTCCCATCTTTTGTTTCGAATTTTTGAGATGAGTAATTCTAAATAGATTCATAGGAATTACTAATGCAGATAACATAGAAAGAATTGTAATTAGGACAAATCCAAATTCACTTCCAGGCGGAATATGAGTTACAAAAAAAGGTTCAAAGAAAATAAATTCAGAAATAAATAGCAAAGTGAACATCAAAGATGAGAAAATTATCAATGACAGTAAAATGAATTTAAAATCAGAAAAAATTAATTTTAAAATATTTATCATTTATACCATAGAATCCAAAACTGATTTGAATACAGAAAATGGTTGAGCTCCACCTATTTGTTTTTGATTATAATCAGGACCTACTATAAAAAATCCAGGTGTTCCATTAACACCATTATCTCTTGCTTGTTGTGAATTGTATTGTACACGTTTGGAATATTTATCAGAATCAAGACATTCATTAAATAATTCCATATCAAGATTCAAACTAAAAGCAAAAGCCTTCAATCTTTCAGTATTTGCCCAACCATTATCAATTTTAGATTCTTGTGAAGTATACAAAGTACCATGATATTGCCAATACATATTTTGATCATCAGCACAATAAGTTGCCTGAGCTGCTTTTGGTGAATCCCTACCTAAGAATGCAAAATCAACAAAAACTAAATTTGCTTTTCCAGTTTCAATATAATCTCTCATGATCATAGGTTTAGTATTTACAAACCAATTATGACATTGATGACACTGATAATCACCAAATTCGACTATTGTAATAGGAGCATCAGGATTACCCAGTACAGGGGAGCCTAAAGCTGTGGAAATACTACCATGAGTTCTACTCATATCAACATCATATTGCTCAAACGAGTTTGATTCATTATCAGATGAAGATGCTAATGCTGCAATTCCAGCAATTATAGAAATAATAATTATTCCTAAAATAGGACCTTTTTTCTTCATTAATTATTGAAATTTGAATGAGTTAAAAAAACCTATTTGAGATTTTGAGAAGATTTTCTTTTAAGTAAATTAACAAATTTCTCGATTACAGTGTCAATAGGACAAACATCACAAGGAATTGTTGATGAATGAGTTTCTAGATGTTTAAGAAATTTTTCACGTGAATTTAATACCAAATCACATTTTTCACAGTAGACTTTTGTGGCATTAGAATTTGAGGATTTTTTCACAATGAATAGCTAAAATAATTGCTTATAAAGATCATGTTAAAAATCAACAAAAAATTAGAGATAATGCATTCTCATATGAACATTAAGTTCAACTTGGTATTGAGTAACAAACCCACAATGAGTACATGAAAAGAGTTGAGATTGTTGAGGTTCAGATTCCCGTTGTAATACTTGACCAGTTACAGATTTGATGTGAATTATTTCTTTATTGGAAATTACAGCAAAATTTGAACCTTCATTAATAAAATCAAAATATTCCTTTATAGCTGAAATTACTAATTCAACATCAATTATTTCATCATCCAAAGTAGACAATGTGAATTGATGATTTTTTAAAGTTGGAATTGCTTCAACTTTATCTGCCACATAAACAACTAATTCATTTTGAATTGAAGTTACATCAGCACAATCAACTGTAAGCATGTAATTCCAGAGATTAATGAATATTTTAGTTTAACAGTGGTTTGAAAATGATATTAATACATTGTAATTAGAAATGAGAGTATGGGAAATTCTGAAACATTTGGAGTTCAAAAAGGTCACGGTGAGGAGATTATTAACTGGTTAAATGAGCAGTCAAAAACACACAAAGGCAAACTAGAAGCTAGATTATACGGATATACAGTAACAACAAAAAATTTTGGGGAATTTGAAATGTTCTCATGGATAGGAGATGTGCAAATTGCAAGAAAACTCATCATAAAAGCTAGTAAAAAATTCAAAATCAAAATAATTGAAGGAGGGTATAAGCCAAAAGAAAAAGTGTTTAAAATGAAAAAATTTGATTTTGCTAAAGTCAAAAAAGGAGATAAAACAGTAGGTCAATTAGAATTTGCAGTATCACGATTTGGGAATGCAGAATGGGAAATTCAAAATGAAGAACGACATTAATAGAAATTCAAGGAGTGTAAAATGAAAATTGGAATAATAGGAGTAGGAATGTTAGGAGAAGCAGTTGCACTAAATCTATTGAATTTGGGTTTTCAGGTATCAGTATACAATAGAACTAAAGAAAAAGTATCAAAAGTTGAAAAAAATGGTGCAATAGTAATGAATTCACCAAAATTAGTAGCAGATAATTCTGAATTAATCATCATCATTGTAAAAGATGCAGTTGCAGTAAAAGAAGTCTCATTTGGAAAGGAAGGGATCATAGAGTCCAAAAATAAAAAATTAATCGTTGCAGATATGAGTACAATTGAACCAACAGAATCAAAAGAAATTGCAGATAATTTTAAACAAAAACAAATTCAGAAATTAGAAATCCCAGTAATGGGAGGGCCAAATGTTGCAATTACAGGTAAATTAGTAATGATGGCATCAGGTCCAAAAAATAGTTATGAACAATGTAGAACAATTTTTGAAAAAATTGCTAACAAAGTATTCTTTCTAGGAGAACAAGGTACAGCAAATTCAATCAAATTAGCCATGAATTTACAAATTACAATGTTAGCATTATCGCTATCAGAAGGAATCACATTAGTAGAAAAATCAAAAGTTGATCCAAAAATCTTTTTAGAAGTTCTAAATTCAACATATTTCAAAACTGGCATGAGTGAAAACAAAGCATTCAAAATGATTGAAGGAAATTATGATGCAACTTTCACATTATCAAATTTGAAAAAAGATATCACGACCATGATTAACACATCTAAAAAATTAGGAGTTGAATTACCAATGATAATTAAAGCCGAAGAGATATACAAAAATGCAATTAATGAAGGATTAGGAGATTGTGATTATACAGGAATTATAGAATATATTAAAAAAATCAATAGTTCCTAGAATTAGGCAGGTAAATTATTTTTTTTCTGATACTTCCTATAAGAGAAAGCAAAAACTAACATTGTAATTCCAGTTATACCACTCCACATTATGAAAGAAGTCAGATCAAATTCGGACATAAATTAGAAAAAAATATTGAAACATCTAAAGTTTAGGATCAATAAATAAAGTTGAAAAATTACTCACAAAAGAATTATGAAACATCTAAATAGATTTACGATTGAGATATTTTATGCCTGAATTTAGATGTGTTGAGTGTGGAAAAAGACTATTTCATGAAAATGAGACAACTTTGGAGGTTCAAAAAACAATTCATTCAAAATTTTGTAGAAGCATAAGAGGAGAGACACACAGTTACATGCACAGAGATCCAGCACATATGGAAACATTTGATATTGAAAGAGAAAATGACTCAACTGGCGAACCAGTCTTAAAACAATAGTAAATTCAATATCCTCAAAAATATATCCTAGATAATAATTATTGATTTTAATTGTCTGAAGAATATAATTATGATTTAGTTGTGGTGGGGGGTGGTCCTGCAGGTTCATCTGCAGCATTTGCTGCAGCAAAAAATGGAATTAAAGTAGCATTAATTGAAAAAGAAAATTCAATTGCGGAGACAGTTAGAACAAGTGGAGTCACATGGATTAAAAGCATTAAAGAATTTGAAATTCCTGAAAATTGTTATCATCCAATTAAAAACTTCTCCTTTGCATCACCAAATAATGAAGTAACAATTAGTGATTCGATTCCTACAGCAGCAGTCTTAGATGTAAGAAAAACTTATCGATGGTTATCTGAAGAAGCAAAAAAATTAGGAGTAGACATTTTTGTAAAAACTAACATTAATGATGTGATTAAAGATGAAGAACAAAATATCATAGGAGTAAAAGGAACAAGAGCAGAAGAAAAAATTACATTTAATTCCAAAGTTGTAATTGATGCTACAGGTTTTACATCAACTATTTCAAAAACAATGGGATATGTAACACAATGGGAAAGATTTGGAGCAGGAGCAGAATACGAAGCTGAAGTTGAAAACATAGACCCAGATACATGGTGGTTAATGGTAGGACAAGAGTATACACCTGCAGGTTATGCATGGATTTTTCCACTTGGAAACAATATTGTTAGAATTGGAGTAGGTGTAGGAAAACCAGAATCAGATATAGATCCAACTCAAAGACTAAAAGAAATTATAGAAAAAAAATTAGGGCCGATAAAAAAATTAGGAAAAATCACACCAATAGAATTTCATTATGGATTAATTCCAAATGACGGATTATCTAGAAAGACAGTTTATAATAATTTGATATTGGTGGGAGATACTGCAGGTCAAGCCAACCCATTAGTTTTAGAAGGAATCAGATACGCAATAAAATTTGGCAGAGTTGCAGGAGAAGTTGCAGCAAAAGCAATTAAAAATGAAAAAACAGATGAGAAGGCACTTTATCCATATGAGGAAAATTGGAGAAACGCCATTGAGTCAAAAATTAATTCAGCAGGTAAGGTTCAAGATAGATGGATTAAGTTATCAGATGAAGAATGGGATAAAGAATTAGACATAATAAAAGAGCTAAAAACTGAAGAATTTTTGGATTTCATTAAAGCAGATTTTGGTTTATCAAATATGGTAAAATTAGCTATGAGTCACCCCAAATTAGCAGTCAGACAATTATTCAATTTGGTTAAATCAAAACAGTAGAAAAAATCATGCCGTAGCAACTAATGGTAAATAGATGCTAGGCATGATTTTAGGCACAGATACGGTATGGTCTATTGGCTTGGACATACATAACGAATGAAATTGCTCAGTAGTCATTGTAGAGCAACATTTGCAGATCATTACTACATTTTTGAAGCAATGGGAACATTTTTTTGCTTCAATCAAATTTCCTCCACAATTTCTACATGATTCATCAGGCAATTTCTTTTCAAAATTACTGAACAAAAATTAGTTATAAACAGAACGTAGAATTTGTTCGAATAAATCATCAGTGCAAAAAAAGTTATAATTGAATTAAAAAATTAAATCAAACATGGATAAGATTAGTAAAAAATTTGACGAATGGGCAATTAATGGAAAAGCAGAATCTATGGAAAAAGGGCACGGAGGAAATGTTTTAAAATTTTTGAATAAAATTTCATTTGATCAACCATTTACTTTTTTGGATGTAGGATGTGGAAACGGATGGGTAATCAGATATGTTACAGAAATTTCCACATGTAAAAAGGCTGTAGGAATAGACAAAAGTAAAAAAATGATTACTCAAGCAAATAAAAAAATTAAAAACAATAAAGAGAATTTTATTCATACAGATGTAGAGTCATGGAAATATACTGGAAAATTTGATTTTGTTTTTGCAATGGAGTCAATTTATTATTCAGATTCAATGGAAAAAGCAATTAAAAAAATTTACAAATTATTAAAACCAGGAGGACAATTTTTTTGTGGAACAGATTTCTATACAGAAAATAAAGATACAGTAAAGTGGGCAAATATGATGAAAATTCAAATGCACTTACATTCAAAAAAAGAGTGGAAAGAATTTTTCAAAAATGCAGGATTTTCAGTTCAAACAAAACAAATCAAAGATTTGAAAGGGAATGAAAAATGGAAAAGAGAAATAGGTACATTGTTCATCATAGGCACAAAACCTCTAAAGTAATATTCAAATCATATTAAAAAAATACTCTGGTGTGAGCTGGAGCACGAAACGCTGCTACGGCAGAGGAAACTCCTCCCTCCATACAGGAAATGTGATCTGGAGATAGATAATCAGAGATGGTTGGCAACGATGCAGAAAAAAATCCAATATGGCGCACAGTGATGGCGAAAGCCTGAGATTTCCATAAAAGGAATGAAAAAGACGACCCACATGGAGCAAAGCCAAACAGAACCATAGGTTCCTGTACCAGGTTCAGGTAGGCTGCAAAGCGAAATATCGTGAAAACAGAAGGAGGGTTACTCCCAGCACACATTATTTTATTTTAAAATTAAATCACAAGTATTTCAAAAATTATAATTATTTTACAGTTTTACATTAGATAAACATCCAGATTAGATTACAAAATTTGAAATAAATTTCTAAGAATATACTTTATTGTAAAAATATAATAAATTTTATAAAAACTATGAAAGTATCAGAAACCTTTTGGTAATGTTCCTCTTGAAGATTTACTTTTTGTTTCTTCTTTAGGTTCATCTTGTTTTTCTTCAAATCCTTTTGGAAGTGTAGGTTTTGGTTTTGCAGAATCTTCAGGGGTTGGTGTTTCAGGAGTTGGTTCAGGTTCTTGATGTGCCGTCTCTGCAGATTCCTCATAAACACTTCTTGTTTGATTATAATCAGTATCAGATTTCAATTGAGCCTCACCTCTATTGGTTTGATAACCACCAGATGATGCACTTGTTTGATATCCAACAAGATTACTTGGATCAATACCTTGTTGTCCTTGAGCTTGATTTTTCATTGATCTGCTACTGATAAAGAAAAATCCAATACCTGCAGCTGCAGCCAAACCAGCCATTCCATAAATAATCATTACAGGGAAACCACCAGTGGATGTTGTCATATAGTCCTCAGGAGGAGTTGGAGTTACACCAATAATTTCAACACCATCTAAAACATCTAAAGCACCAAATCCAATTGAAGATAAGTTTGCAGTGTCAGTAGATTGAACACTTCTTACAATGTAAGTCTCATCAGCCATTACTTCTGCTTCAAAGACACGTTCAACTTGTCTACCTTCTCTAATACTACTTTCACCCATAGTCCAACTTGAAACAACAAAGCCTTGGATTGATTCATCTAATCCAAATGTATTTGCATCGGCATTGATTCCAGTTGGATCAAATAAGAAATGCCAATTAGTTAATGGTTGTTCTACAATAAAATGAGCGTTAATTAATTCTCTATTCAAAACAGATTCAGCTTCAGTATTTACAAAAGTATTGTAAAGGATTGGTTCTTCAGTTTTCAAAGTTTCTAAAGGAATATTGATTTCTACACCATCAATTACAATAGAAGATGTAGTGGTTAAACCTCTCCATCCTAAATCAACTAATTTTTTTTGAGAATCTTCTGTAATAATGTAATCAGTAATAGTTCCCTCTAAAATTACACGGTAATCAATAGAAGTTTGTAGATTTCTACCAGTTAATTGAAATTCATATAATACGTTTAAGTCAGAAACTCTTGCTTGACTTCCATCTTGTTGAATTCCTTGGTTAAGTTCCATCATTAATCTTTGAACTCCAGGGTTTGTTGCATCAGCAGTTCCCTCAGTTTTCCATTGAGTTCCACCTAAAGCGTCAAACAAATCACCACCATTTGGATATTCAATAAAGATAGTTTTGAGATAACTCATTTTAAATGGAGATTCAGCATTATTTGGATTAAGTGTAGTGTCTAATTGTGCAGCCCATGCAGGTCCACTTGTACTAATAACAATAAGTCCTGCCAGTAAAACGGTCATTAATACTGCTTTAGTCACGACTAAAAATCGATATAAAGCCGTAATAAACTTATCCAAAAATTTTAGAACAAATGCTAACTTAGCGATCATAGGATCTTCTAAAAAGTAATATGTAGTGACACTGTAGGATAATCGTTTTAGAGGTATATGATATGATTACAGTTTTAGCAGGAGGGACAGGTTCCGTCAAATTAGTTAGAGGATTAGTTGCACAAGAAAAAAAAGTTAACGTAATTAGCAATGTAGGAGATAATTATTGGTTGTATGGATTGTATGTTTGTCCAGATATTGATACAATAATTTACGGATTAGCAGATCTTTTAGATCAAGAAAAAGGTTGGGGAATTAAGAAAGACACATTCAACTTTTTGCGCCAAATGGAAGTATTTGGAGAAGAGACATGGTTTGGAGTTGGAGACAGAGATGCAGCTACACATTTGATTAGAACTAACATGTTAAAAAATGGAAGAAATCTTAGCGACATTACAAAATGGATGTGTGAAAAATTTGCAGTTACAGCAAACATTATTCCAGTTACTGACAATACAGTTGAAACAAGAATTACTACAAACAAAGGAGAATTACATTTACAAGAATATTGGGTAAAACATAGAGGATTAGATCCAGTAGAAGGAATTCAATACGTTGGAGCAGACAAAGCCAGACCAAATCCTGAAGCAATCAATGCAATTCATGATGCAGACATGGTAATTTTAGCCCCAGGGAATCCACTTACATCAATTGGTCCAATGTTACAACTAAAGGGAATTAGAAAAGAATTATCAAAAATTAAGAAAAAAGTAATTGCAGTAAGTCCATTAATTGGTGAAAAATCAATTAGTGGTCCAGCAGCAAAATACATGCAAGCCGCAGGAATTGAATCAAATGCATATGGATTAGCAAAAATGTATTCAGACGTTTGTTCAAATGTCATAGTAGATACAAAAGATAAAGCACTTGTCAAAAAAATCCAAGGATTGGATATGAAGGCATATGAAACAAAAATCACTATGAAAAATAAATTAGCAGAAGAAGCATTAGCAAATTTCATCTTAAAACAAGTGCACGTTTAATTTGAAAATTGCAGCAATTATCCCAGTAAAGACTTTTTCAAATGCAAAAACCCGCTTAAAATTACCATCAGAAAAAATTGAAGAATTATGCAAAGTGATGTTAGAAGAAATTTTACAAACAGTATCCATATCTCCAAAAATTGATAAAATCATACTCATTACAAAAGAACAAAAAGCTATTGAATTAGGTAAAAAATTTAATACAATTACAATAATTGACGACGAAGAAAAAAGTGTAAATGAAGCAGTGTCTCTTGCAGACAAATATTTACTAGAAAATGATTATAATGCATCAATTGTATTTCCTCAAGACATACCATTTATCAAAACTCAAGATATTGATTTTGTATTAAGACATCAACTACATCCAAATTTTGTAATTATTGTACCTTCAAGAAAATTTGATGGAACAAATGCGCTTGTAAGAATGCCAATCAATATCATGAAAACACATTATGATGATGATAGTTATAGAAATCATATGAAAACAGCAAAGGAACACACACTAAATGTTGCAATGGTTTTTGTAAAAAGAATAATGTTGGATGTAGATGATCAAGAAGACTTGAATGTATTATTAGATCAAAATGAAAAACCAGAATTAGTAGAAAAAATTAAAAAAATTCTAAATTAATTATTTTTTAAATAAAATTTATTTAAAATTAAAATACAAATTGCCAAAATTCCAGCAAGTAAAAATAATATTTCTAAAGTAAACATCAAAGGATTAGAAAAAGCAAGTTCTAATGGAATATAATTAATTTGAGAAATAAAATGGGCATATGCAAAAATAAAATAATTTGTAGCCCAATGAATCAACAGTGAAACAACAAAACCATATCGAAGATATACCCAGCCCAGAATTATGCCGCCAGCAGTGGCTTGAGCAAATTTTCCATCACTCCAAGAATCACCAAGTGCAATATGAGCAAATCCAAATAAAATACCTACAAAAACAATTACAAAAATTGCTTTTTTAGAATCAAGGATGTTTAAAGATGAAGGAGTCCACAGACATTTCAGAAAATAACGGATGGATGCACGACTGGAATATAATGCAAATAAAGGAATTCCGATTAAAATTATTCTAAAAATAAATTCTTCAAATATAGGTGCAAGAGAGACATAAAAAAATTGGATTAAATTATTATCACCTAAAGGAGGAACAGTCACAACCCCAAAGGATTCTTGAATTACATTAATTATTGCCGAAACTAAAACTAGAACAGATAACCATTTTGTAATGGCAAACATATAATTTAATTTAACATCATATTTGCCTAAGGAAATTAATGAAGAGATAGATTTAAGAAAATTCTGCTTGGGACCAAAAATTGAAATTACAAAAATGAAAAGATAAAACAACCATAAAACTACAAAGACATCACCAATACTTAGATCAATACTAGATTGATAGAAAGAAGAATTTTGAAAAATATCCAAATGAGTAATAGGATAATCATAATTGATTGATTCACCTATATCAGTTTCAAATACAATATAGATTCCAATAGGAAATGAAATTACCAGCAATCCAAAAAGAATTGATAATACTGCAGTGAAAGGAATTCCAAGTAGTTGAATAATCTTATTTGGATTTTGCAATTTTTCTAATGAAGTTCAATAGTATCTTCTGCAAATCCCAAATTAACTAAAGTATCCTTAATAGTATCTCTATGGTCACCTTGTAAGAAAATGTAACCTTCTTTTGCAGTTCCACCACAAGCGTATTTATTTTTAAGATCTTTAGCGACAGTTTCTAAATTATTTAATTTTGGATCAAGACCTTCAATCATGGTTCCTTTTTTCTTAAATCTTCTAGTTTCTAATCTGATTATAATTTTAGTACTATCTTTTGCAAGTTCTCCACATGCACACAAATCTTCAGGTAGACCACAGGTATTACAAATTACTGCCATACGTTCGAATTGATTTCAATGATACGCACTATTAAGCCTTGTTTGACAGATAAACTGAAAATAATCAGATTTTTTAAATCCAAATACAATGAAAAGTGATGTCAGAGGATCTTCAAAAACGAGCAGCAAAAATGTTGCTTAATGGTGCAACATTACTTAGTGAGCCATGTCCATATTGTAAAGGAGTAAGAGTGATGAAAGAAGGTAAGGCATTATGTATTAAATGTGGCAAAGAACCGGAAAAAAGAGAAATTCCTAAAGAGCAAAAACAAGAAGAAAATGGGCTTAAAAAGACACTTGAGAAAAAATTAGAATCACTATCAAAAGAGTTAGAACAAGAGGCAGATCATGAAAAACAGCAATCCATTCTCAAATCCATTAATTCAGTAATGGAGACAATGGACAAAATTAAAGAAAAATAAGAAAGTTTTTATGGTAAAATTCGTTTTTCTGAATCATAATGGCCGATAAAGCAGCTCCACTTCCAGCATCAAGTGGAGGTCTTATGAGATTCTTCGAAGATGAAACTAAAGGTTTCAAAATAGATCCAAGGATAGTTGTATCAATTCCGATTAGTTTAATTGCAATCTCATGGATAGCTGACCTATTTTTTGCTCCGTGAATAAGCAATGGAAAAGGAACAAGACGACGTTTCAAGTATTCATAACAGATTTTCACTTACTCTAGTTAATCCAGGTTCTCATTATTTTTCATTAGCTGCATCCATGGGAGTAGGAGTAGTAATTGTACTTGCAACATATTTTGGATATTTTAACAATCTCAGTATCGAAGAGTTTTGGTACAGAATTCCAATGGTATTAGGAGCATTAGCAGTAATACAAGTTCTAGATACAAGATTTACAAAGAAAAAAGAATATTCAAAATCATTACATTCATCATTGTTTGGAAATATGCTTTGGGTAGTTACCATTCTAATGGGAATATTATCAAGTATCGTATTAGGAAAAAACATTGAATTATTTTTCATTACATTTGGAATGATTTTGTTTGCAAGTTTCAGAATAGGAATTTACACAACAACATTAGGATTAAGTCTAAAAAAAGCATGGGCCATAGCATTTATTCAACCATTAGTAATGTTCTTTGCATTAATACCACAAGAATCATGGTATACAATTCTTAGCGAACCATTAGGAATAGGTTATGGATTTGCATTTTGGATTATTGCAACTGTATGGTCACTAATGACAGATAGAGCAGGAAGACCAGGAATGGAAAGTACACATAAAACTATTCAGGCATATCTTGCATCACAAGGAAATGATTTTGAAGATGCTGAAGAATTAATGGAACAACATGCAACTGAAACAAAAGTAGGAACTTCACAAATTAAATTTTCATCCAAAAATGGAGATAATGAATTCCGCATGGTATTACCAGAAATACATCCAGGTCCATATCACCCAGTAGGCGGTAGCAATATTCCATATCTAATTTACAAAAATTTGTCATCATCAGCAATGGTCATGCACAGTATTTCTGATCATGCATTGAATTTACCATCACGAAATGAAGTAAATAGTTATTTGAAAAATTTAGAAAAAAGTGTAGTTACAGAAGAAGGAATGACATGTACAGAACCAGTAATAGTTCAAATCAACAAAGCTAGGGTAACTGGAATGCTTTTTGGAAATAATCCATTGTTAATGCTTTCATTGTCACCTCATGGAATGGAAGATATTCCAAGTTATATCAAAAAAGAAATTGAGCAATATGGGAAGAATAGAAATTTTACAAAAATTATGACTATTGATTGTCATAATGCAATGGGAGAAGAAATTTCAAGTGAAGATGGTGAAGACATGTTAAAAGCTACAAAATCTTGTTTAGATTCATTAATTACAAAAGACAGTTTTCCAATTGAATTAGGTTATGCAAATTCAAATAACATGGATGTATGGACAGAAGATCTTGCAAAGGGAGGATTAGGAATTACTTGTTTAAAGATAAACAATAAAAAATATTTTGTAGGATGGGCAGATGCAAATAATATGGAAAATGGAGTTAGAGAGAAAATAATTAAAAACTTTGAACAGGAGGGACATAATTTATTAGAAATTTGTACATCAGATACGCATTATGCAGCAGTTAAAGCTAGAAATAGAAATGGTTACTATCAATTAGGACTAATTACAAGTGCAGATAAACTTTCAAAATGGTTTTTAGAAATTGCAGAAAGCGCAGTATCAAAAATATCATCAGCAAAATATGAAATTTTAGAAAATGAAACAGAAGTCAAAGTTATGGGTCAGAGTATCTACGAAGATTATTCAAAAGCATTAGAAAATTCATTGCGAATGACCAAAATGTTTGTTATTGGAGGACTAGGATTATTCATCACTAGTCTTTTTCTATAGTTTTCATTTCCTCAATATTTCCATAAAATTCATCAATAAATGAGGAAAATTGAAAAATAGGCACAATCGGTACTTTATCAATAAAATCAATCTTATCCTGATACAGAGTAACAATTACAGGTACAGCCATCGATCCTTCAGTTTTTGCAACATATTGTTTAGTTCTTTCAATTTGCTTTTTTACTGCAGATGTTAGTGAAGAGGAATTGTATCTTTTCCAATGTTTACAATCAATCAAGATTGCAATACCTAAACGAATTCCAACAACATCAATTTCCATTCTAGGCTTTGTCAACATCATATTTTTAATTACGGCAAAATTTTTTGATGATAAAATTTCTGCAGTTAATCCTTCAAAATCCCTCCAATCTAATACAACTGAAATCTCATCTAATGGAAATCCATTTTCAAGTAGAATCATTGCAATTTTTAATTTATCACCATCTTCAAAAAAATAAAAATTATCTTTCAGAGTTCCTATCCCATTATTTAATAAATTATTTAAAATATTTTCAGAGTCAACAGAACTAATTTGAGTGACAGTAGAGAAATCCTTTACAGATACACCACCAGAAATTATTCCATTCAGTCCTTGAATCATTTTAGGATGAGTTTTCAATAACCAAGTTTGAATAAGATACAGGATATAGGTTTTAGGTTAGGATAGAATGTCTTTTTTTAGTATGATATACAAAAAATATTATGGAATTTAGTAAAAACTACGGCCAGATAATTATAGGATACGGATTACTTTCAATTGGAATCACATTAGTAATGTTATTCATGCAAACAGCAGGTATTTTTTGGTTAATTCTTGCAGGTGCAACAATTGTTGGAGGGATTTGGATTATCAAAAAAGAAAGAAATAACAGAAAAAAGTATGATTCAGATAACGAGTGTGCATTTCAAGACAATAAACCAGATTAGTTTTCACAATAACCTATCCCTCTTAAAGAGATTTGAGATAGTCTAATAGTCTTGAAAATTTATTGTACTTTATGCAACAAAGAAATTAGATTAAAACCACAGATTCGAAATAGTCATTGGTATCACAAAAAATGTACAATTAAGATTGATTTGCTACTAAATTAGGCATAAATTTTCAAAAATTAAGCATTTGGGCAATTCATTGTGGGATTGGTGTGGCATTGACTACAAGTGTCTTCACAACATTTGTCAGATTTAATTTGAAAAATTCTCCCACAGCAAAGACATTTGTTTTCAATCATAATTTCATTGATGAATTATTTTTAAGAAGTAACAAATTTGGATCAGATTCTCCTCCCAAACTTTGGTCAATACTAATTGCTTCATCAAAATGAATAATTGCATCCTGATGTTTTCCTTCCCTTTGTAATGAAATACCCTTGTTAACTAATTCTTCAATTTTTTCTAAATCATCTTCTTGTGTCATATCAAATATTCCTAGATTTATCTAAATTTTAGATTCTATTATATCTATTACATATTTGGTTTTTGTACATCTACATTATAGCATTATTAGAACTAGGGATTTAAAAAATAAAAAATCAACATAGGTTTTATTACAAGCATAGAAAAATAAAATTATGAAAAAAATGCTAGTGATATTACTAGCGGTTTTAGTTATAGCAATTACATATAATGAATCATTTGCAGAAAAAAGTACTTACGTAAATTCAATAAAATTTATTCAATATTTAGATGAAAATACAGCATTAGAGGAAGTAAAAAATGGAAATTTGGATTTATACTATTATAGAATTTCACCAGATAGATTAGAAAATAAACAGACTACAGAAGGATTAAAAATTTATGATTCAACAGGAGGATCATATAGTTTACTAATCAATCCAGCAGAATCCAACAAGTTTAATCCATTTTCAGAAAAAGATGCAAGATTTGCATTAAATTACCTAGTAGATAGGAAACTAATTGTAAATGAATTGATGAGTGGGTATGGCTCTCAAATAATTTCTTATTATGGACCAACAGACCCGGAATATCTTACAATAATTAAAGAATTAGAATCATTTAATTTCAAATATAATCCAACATTGGCAAATAAAGTAATTTCAGAGTCAATGATTGAGAGAGGAGCAGAAAAAATTGATGGAAAATGGATAAAAAATAGTGAAGACATTGAAATTAGTATTTTTATTAGAAGTGATGACCCAGTTAGAAAATCTATTGGGGAAATTCTAGCTAAAGAGTTAGATGACATGGGATTTAAAATTAAAAAAGACTATGGAGATTTGAATAAAGCATTTGTTGTAGTCTATGGTTCAAATCCAGCAGACATGGATTGGAATTTATACACAGAAGGTTGGGGCCGTTCAGCATTTGTAAAGTATGATTCAATTGGATTAGGTCAAATGTATTCACCGTGGTTTTCAAACATGCCAGGTTTTAATGACCCAACATATTGGAATTATGAAAATAAAAAATTAGATGAATTAACTCAAAAAATCTACAAAGGAGATTTTGAATCTTCAGAAAAAAGATCTGAATTAATTCAAGAAGCAGTAGTAGAAGGAATTAATGAATCAGTAAGAATTTTTTTGGCAAGTAAAGTTGATCAGTACGTAGTAAACAAAAATGTTGAAGGAGTGATTAATGATTTAGGGGCAGGAATACCAAGTCGATTTACACCAATCAACGCAAAAACTAATGATGAAGAATTAAGCATCGGAGTCAAGCAAATCTATCAAGGGGCATGGAATCCAATAATGGGATTAACAGATACCTACAGTAGACAAATTTGGGGAATTATTTCAGACCCCATTACATTTAAGCACCCATTTACAGGTGAAACATTCCCAGTTAGAGCACAGTGGGAAGTGGAAACATCAGGATTAGATAAAAAAATCAATGTTCCTACAGAAGCAAAAATGTGGAATCCAACAGTACAGAAATGGGAAAATGTATCAACTGAAACATTTGCAACAAGTAAAGTTACATTTGACTTTAAGTTCAGTAATTGGCACAATGGGGAAGTGATGGATATGAACGATATTTTACATTCATTATATTTTACAATAGAGTGGGGTACACAGATAGATGAAAAAGATAAAACATTTGACACAGAATTTACACCAAGAGCAGCTCAGAGTATTCAAACAATAGTTGCAATTAACCAAATTGATGAAGATACAGTAGAAGTATATGTCAATTATTGGCATTTTAATGAAAATGAAATTGCTGAATGGGCTGCAATATGGAGTCCAGTTCCATGGGAACTAACTGCAGCAATGGAAAAAGCAGTGATGGATGGAAAAGTGTCATTTTCAAGATCAGGGGCTACAAGTAAGAGCGTAAATTGGTTATCACTAATTGTTCCAAATGATGCACAAATTATCAAAGAGTATTTGAAAGAATTTAGAGAAAATGAATTCATTCCAAATTCATTAAAACAAAATCAAAAACAACAACAGTACTTTGATGACAGATTTGACTCATCAATAAATTGGATTGAAAAAAAGAACCATGCAGTGATTAGTAATGGACCATTTTATTTAGAAACATATTCACCAGAATCAAGAACAATTCAAGTAAAGGCATTTGAGGATAACTCATACCCATTTGAAGTTGGAACATGGTCAAAATTTGAAAATATGCAATTTCCAAGTATCAAAAAAATCAATATACAAAAAATAATTCAACAAGGAGAATCCATTCAAATCAGTCTAGAAACAGAGGGAGTCACATCATTACTATATTTCATATTAGATAGTGAAGGACGAATTCAGATATCAGAAGAATCAGAAATTAATGAAAATAGATTAAAGATTAACCTCACATCTGATATTACTAAAAAATTACAATTAGGAACCAACCAGATTAAGATATTTGGAATCTCAAATTCAGTTTTAAAACCAGATATTTATGAAACAAATTTCATAATTACTAAAGAAAAATCAGAAATTCCAAAAACTGAAATCAATATCCAAAATATTGAAAGTAAAATCAATTATGATGTATTGGTAATCGGAATAACAATAACAGTAATAATAATTGCAATTATAATATTTCTAAAAAAGAGATTCTAAATTAATCCGTAATCAGTTACAATAGTCTTAATGTCGTCTTCAGTTGTAGATTGAGAATAATCATTTAAGAGATTTTGATTCAACTCATAAAATGTATGACCCCACTTGAATTTGTTTAATAATTCTAAACTTTGTTCTTTGAAGCCAAGAATGTATAATGAACCAGATAAAGCTTCAGCAGTAGTTAATTTATTTAATTTGGAGTAGTTCACAGGATTTCCAGCAAGTAAAGGAGGTAATTTTCTCTTAATTCCATTAAATTTTTGAGAAAAAGCATGATTTGCAAGATTCCAGGAACAATCAATTCCAACAATGGAATGAATTACAGATGCATCTTTTGGAAGTAAAGTTTTTTCAGCAAATGGATCTAAAACTAGTCCCTTTGAGCCAATTTTTTTAATATTTTGAGCAAGACCAAATTTTACCATTTTTGCGGCAGTGCACTTTTTTGGATCATCTTGATAAAACATCAAAACTTGTAATTTCAATTTAATAGATAATTAGAGTATGAGTATTTGGAATTTACTGTGTGGTTTTGTAAGTTACTTTATAATAAAATCTAGAAACTTCATCATCTTTTAAGACTTCAACGTTCCAGTTTGTATCAGGTAAGAAATCTTCAGAGGATTGAGGTAAAATACTGAATTTCTCTAATCGTACATCAGGACCAGAATATCTTACATTAAGGCTCATTCCATCTAGTTGGATAACTTCAAAAATTTGTCCAGGTTTTCTAGTTGATTCACTAACTAAACAATCAGAATTCTGACCAATAATACAAACTCCAGATTCAGAGGAAACTTGAATATTTACTTTGG
>ERZ802824.492-NODE-492-length-21884-cov-29.4407_pt1 | contig 21884 bp, 17 predicted proteins | sample MGYA00345650_ERZ802824 | MGnify/ENA primary metagenome ERZ802824 (study PRJEB30503, sample SAMEA104212361) | marine metagenome | biome: Westerlies Biome; feature: [SRF] surface water layer (ENVO:00010504) within the epipelagic zone...; material: water... | reverse complement strand
GAAACAATTTGTCTTCGAACGGAGCGCTGAACAAATTGCGCTCGCCAACGGCCATGGCTCCGAAGGTATCTCCGTGATAAGCACCATCGAAGGCAACGATCTGATGCCGTGGCTGGCCTCGGTTTGCCCACCATTGGCAGGCAATTTTGATCGCCACCTCCACAGCTGTTGAACCGTTGTCGGAGAAAAACAGCCGTTGGAGGCCGGTGATTCCACTGAGTCGAACAGCCAATTGCTCGGCGGGTTCATGGGTGAAATCGGCAAAGATCACCTGCTCAAGCCGTCGTGCTTGATCGGCGATCGCCTCAGCCATCACTGGATTGGCATGGCCATGCAAGGTCACCCACCAGCTACTAATCGCGTCAATTAATGGGGCCCCCTCTTCGCGCAACAGCAGGGCGCCATCACCGGCTGTGACCCGCTGCGCTGCAGCTGCACTGGCCATTTGAGTAAATGGAGGCCAGAGATTGGGGTGACGCTGAAGCACCATGGCCGCCGACTGCAGTGCTGTCAGTTTGGAACCTCAAGGACTGGCCATCACTGCCATGGGCTTGCCCAGAAGCTCGGGCTGTCTCAATTGTTGTTGTCGCTTGGCTCCTTGATCCGCTCCATCAGATCAGCTACCGACACATCTCACTCGAGCGCTCAGCCTCCGTGGCGATCGCTCCGCAATTCACCCAGCGGACGAGTTGGACTTCGATATCCGTAAATATCACCAGGATTCCGACACACAGCGCTGATACAGCAACGGTTGCCAGCGTTTGACGTGAATTCAACGGGATGTCCGATCCAACAATTCCTGAAACTTAGGGCTGAGCCGTTGGTCCTGCCATTGCTGTTGAAGTGCATCCCGGTTGAGGGGATGAAGCGGGGGGAGTTGGGCCAGCACTGGAATGCCGCCAAACGTTTCCAAGGTGGTGGGGTTATCGCTGTGGTGCGGTCCATTCAGGATCAGTCCAAGAATCGGAAGATTGCGGTGTTTGAGGGCTTCAAGGCTCAGCAAGGTGTGGTTCAAGGTTCCGAGGCCGCTGCGAGCCACAAGAACGATGGGTAAGCCCCAATGTTGCAACTGGTCGATTTGTAGGAGCTGCCGTGTGAGCGGAACCATTAAGCCCCCTGCCGTTTCCACCACAAGCGCACCATCGCAAGGTGGGATGGTCAATTGTTCTGGCACGAGTGGGCTTTGATCGAGCTCGGCGGCCCAATGCGGCGACACCGGCTGGCTGAAGGCAAAGGCTTCAGGGAGCAGTCGCTGCTGGGGAAGATCAAGCAGGTTGCGGACCCGTTCGCGATCTCCGCCGCCGTCTAAACCGCTTTGGATTGGTTTCCAATAGCTGGCCTCAAGGCCTTGCACGAGCCATGCGCTCACCACGGTCTTGCCGACATCGGTGTCGGTTCCGCAAACCACGATGCGACGCGATGGGGACGTCATCGGCTCAAGATCAGAAGCTGAATTCTCCAGGACAATGCAAACCGGTTGGTGATGTTGGCCTGTGGCCATGCCTTGAAAATTCGACGCCAAGCCCCCGGTGGAAGTCGGTCTGCGGTGGTTGATCCGGCACCGATTTCGATCATTGGTTTGAGTAATGAAGCTGGTGAATCTGCGGTTTGGCTGAATTGGAGCAGTTGTTGCCGTTGGACCATCCCCGGTGGAATGGCGGCCGTCAAGTCTTCGCCCACCGGTAATGGCAACGCAGTACAGAGTTCGCCTGCGGCAGCGGCGGCGGCGTGCCACTGGGTAAAGCTGCCATCGATGGGCACCGCGAGCACGAGCCAGCTGCCCGGTTGCAACGACTGAATCCACATTCGCAGCGATTGAACGGGATTTGGCAACCAGTGCAGGGCAAAGCTGGAGCTCAGCAATTGAGGCTGCTTGGGCCAGGGCGGCAACCCTCGGCTGAGGTCCCACTGCAACGTTGTGGCGCTGGGCTTTTGTTGTTGCAGCATTGCTGCGCTGCCATCCACGCGCAGAACGGACTGCCCTGGGTGGGTGACCTCCAAGGCATCGGCCAGCCGTCCCGTTCCACTTCCCAGATCCACCCAGAATCCCCTGGGAATCCGTAGGTGGCGGCAATGGCCAGCAAGTCTCCAGGCCATGCCCTCTTGCAGGCGTGCCGCATGGTTGTACCGATCGGCAGCGTCGCTGAATTGCTTCAGGATGTCTTCTGAGGCGATCACAGGCGTTCGATCCATCGCTCCACAACCGCCAACACCTCAGTGGTGATCAAGGCATGTCCCCAATCGGGACCGCGGTGGATCCGCTCCACTTGGCTGCCGAGTTGATCGAGGAGTTGCTGGTGGCTGCTGGGGTGCACGACTGCATCTTGCCCTCCCTGAATCACCAGAACACGGGCTTTGGAGGGCCATCCGAGAGGGAGGTTCCGACATGTTTCCAGCAAGATCAGGTCGTCATGGAGGCGTTGCCGTCCGTCTGAAGAGATGCCCTTGAGCAGTGGTGAAGGAGGACAGGAGCTCAGGGAGAGGGGCTGAATAGCCCGTTGAAAGAAACGCTCCAACATGGCTCCTTCACCCTCTGAGCCAAGGGCTGCCCGCATCCCCTTTAGGCCAGCTTGTGTTGAACGACCGTTGCGTCCTTCGGGCACGAAAGCCGCAAAGCACCCCAGTAACACCAAGGCTGTTGCTTCTTGAAGCAGTGGTGCTGGCAGGAAATGCAGCCCGAGGGAATGCGCAATCACAACGCGCGGACCGGCCTTATCGGTCCAACTCGGCCGTGTTGGTGTGTTGTTCCCGTAGCCCCGTTCCATCACCTGCATGGGCCACTTCCGTCGCTCCATCAAGCGCCGCCAATAGGTCCATTGTTCGGCGTGCCCGGCCCATCCATGCACCGCGAGGATCTGTGTCATCCGGCAGCGAGGGCACCGAGCAGCAGCTCCAACGTGTCATCCGGTAGGTCTTTGCGCAGCACCAGGCGCAGTCGGGAGGTTCCTTCTGGAACCGTTGGTGGTCGAATCGCGATGCTGAGCAGTCCGTGCTGCTCGAGTTGTTGCTGGTAATCGAGGGCCGCCTGATCACTGTTCAGCAGCAGGGGCAAGACGGGACCGACACCGGCCGGACGCTGCCATCCAGCCAATGCGAGGGCGGTTCGCCAGGCCTCGGACCGTTGGATCAATGCTTGTCCCCAGTGCGGGTTCGCCTTGATGAGATCGAGGGCCGCCTGGGCCCCAGCTACTAATGGTGGAGCTAAAGCGGTGGTGTAACGAAAGGCACCGCTGGTTTGCAGGAGCCGTTCACCCATGGCCGCATCCCCCGCCAGAAACGCACCGCCGCTTCCGAAGGCTTTCCCGAATGTTCCGCTGATGAGATGAACCGGATCATTGACCCCCCAACAGAGTCCCCGCCCCCCGGGGCCCAAGACCCCCAAACCATGGGCCTCATCCACCAACAGCTGAGCCCCATGTCGCGCGCATAGTGCGGCCATGGCCTTCAAATCCGGACTGGTTCCCTCCATGCTGAACAGGCTTTCGCTGATCACCACGGGCGCCGTGTTGTTTCGATTTAGCCGATGAAGCCGGCGATCGAGATCCTCAAGATCGTTATGGGCAAAGCGCTGTAGCCGTGCACCGCTGGCGCGGACGCCCACGAGCAAGGAATAGTGAATCAGCCGATCAGCCAACACAGTGGTGTGGCGCTCTGCGAGAGCCGCGACCGCAGCGAGGTTGGCCTGAAAGCCACTGGGGAAGAGCAACACCTGGTCTCGTCCGAGCCATTCGCCCAGTTCCTCCTCCAAGCGGGTGTGCCGTGGTCGCGTCCCTGTGACCAAGCGCGACCCACCTGCGCCAACGCCATCAACATCAAGGGCGAGGGCCGCGGCTTCAATGACCGCTGGATGATGCGCGAGGCCGAGATAGTCGTTGCTAGCCAGATCCCGGAGGCCCTTTCGACCGGTGCTGCTGTCCTTGAGTTCCCATGGCTGATCCCCCGGCCGCCAGCTGCGCAACGACCGGCGTCGGCTTGATTCAACGGAGCTGATTGGCTCGCTGGTCATGCCATCAGTCTGAATAAGGATGGTTCACGGTTTGAGTCGTCGATGAATTCCGAGCGTTTCACCCTTCTGTTCCCTCTTTGGACATTGATGGGGGCGGGGTTGGCCCTGCTCTACCCGCCACTGTTTACGTGGTTTAGGGGCGACCTGATCACCATGGGCCTTGGGGTGATCATGTTGGGGATGGGGCTTGGACTGACGCCTCAAGATTTTGTACGGGTTGGGCAGCGTCCCCGTCCTGTGGTGATTGGGGTGCTGACGCAGTTCATCGTGATGCCATCGATTGCGGCCCTATTGGCCTTTGCGTTGCACCTCTCGCCGCCCTTGGCGGTGGGCTTGATTTTGGTGGGCTGTTGTCCAGGTGGAACGGCAAGCAATGTTGTGGCATTGATTGGTCGTGCCGATGTGGCTTTATCCGTGGTGATGACCACGGTGAGCACGCTGGTGGCGGTGGTCCTCACACCCCAACTCACAGCGTTGTTGGCCAGTCAGTACGTACCCATTGATGGTGGGTTGTTGCTGATCAAAGTTCTGCAAGTGGTGCTGTTCCCCGTGGCATTGGGTGTTCTGCTCAAGCAGGGGCTGCCGCGGTTGGCGAGTCGGGTGGAGCCAGTGATGGCTCCTTTGGCTGTGCTTGCCATCGTGATGATCGTGGCGAGCATTGTTGGCAGCCAAGCCAACGTGCTGCAACAGCAGGGGGCAAGGTTGTTCTTGGCCTGTGTCCTGCTGCATGGCGCTGGGTTTCTGCTGGGTTGGTTGGTGCCCCTTTTGGTAGGTGAAGGGGTTCTCGTTCAACGCACCATCAGCATTGAAGTGGGCATGCAGAATTCGGGCTTGGCAGTGGTGCTAGCCCGTAGTGGTGGATTTACCAGCCCAATCACTGCGCTTCCCGGGGCTATTTCGGCGGTGATTCATTGCCTGATTGGTAGTGCTTTGGCGGCCATCTGGCGTCAGAAAAGCCGTCAACAATCCAAGGCCTAAGTGCTGGGTTGCTGTTGGGAATGCAGTTGTGTCAGCAATCGTGCGGCCAGTCCGCGAGAGATACGTCGCGCCACGAGGAGGTCGCAAATCCACTCGAAAAGTGGTGGTGCCTCGCTCACCCCCCTGAGCCGTTGCTCGAGGGCTTCCAATTCCTCTGTATGCCGACAACCGCGCAGGGCGTCGATCAAGGTGTCTTCGGATGGAAGGGTCTTTAAAAGCTGGCTGGTAGCCACATCGTTACGCCGGAGTGTCTCAGTCATGGCACCGATGCGGTGCTTCTGTCATCTCTTCCGCCACAAAAGCACCTGTTTTTGCCACAAAGCTTGAGGCTTTCTCGGCAAAATCACAGCGGTCTCGTTGTGGGATGTTGCCGCCTGATTCGGTTTATGGATTTTGCATGCATTTGCGATCCATCGGTTTACAGGCTCGGTGTCCTAGAGCACGTTCTCCCGAGGCGCGTTCTTTCAGGGTGCGGTGGCGATGCTCCCTAAGATTCAGTGATGACTAAAGCTCAGCCGGAACCTTCAACTCAGGCGTCCGATGCTGCAGCTTCAGGGTCAGGGCTTGACCCCAGCCAATGCTTTGCATTTCCGCTGGATGACTTTCAGTTAGAAGCCATCGATGCGCTCAACCAAGGGCACTCAGTTGTGGTGAGTGCCCCCACCGGATCGGGCAAAACCTTGGTGGGTGAATACGCCATTTATCGGGCCCTCGCCCATGGTCAGAAAGTTTTTTATACGACTCCCCTTAAGGCACTCTCCAATCAGAAACTTCGTGATTTTCGAGAACAGTTTGGCGACGAGAACGTTGGTCTGTTGACCGGTGATTTGAGTGTGAATCGGGAGGCCTCAATCGTGGTGATGACCACGGAAATCTTTCGGAACATGCTCTATGCCGAGGCTGATGAGCATGACGATCCACTCGCTGATGTGGAAGCTGTGGTGCTTGATGAATGCCACTACATGAATGATTCCCAGCGAGGCACCGTTTGGGAGGAATCAATCATTCATTGCCCGCCTCCCATTCAACTTGTTGCCTTGTCGGCCACCGTGGCCAATGCGGGCCAACTCACCGATTGGATTGAAAAGGTGCATGGGCCCACAACGCTGATCGTCAGCGACCACCGCCCCGTGCCTTTGCAATTCAGCTTTTGTAGTGCCAAAGGATTGCATCCTCTGTTGAATGAGGCCGGCACCGGATTGCACCCCAACTGCAAAGTGTGGCGGGCTCCGAAGGGACAAAAGCGCAAGGGGCGCTCCAACAAGCCACCTCAGCCTGAAGCTCCCCCGATCAGTTTCGTTGTGGCGCAGATGGCGCAACGAGACATGTTGCCGGCGATCTACTTCATTTTTAGCCGCCGTAATTGCGACAAATCGGTTCGGGATTTGGGTGCTCAATGCCTTGTCACCCAAGACGAACAGGCACGCATCCAGGCTCGGTTTGCGGCCTACAGCGCAGCCAACCCAGAGGCGGTGAGGGATGGCATCCATGCCGATGCCCTGATGCGAGGGATTGCCGCACACCATGCGGGCGTGTTGCCCGCTTGGAAGGAGCTCATTGAGGAACTGTTTCAGCAGGGGTTAGTGAAGGTGGTATTCGCCACAGAAACCCTTGCTGCGGGAATCAATATGCCGGCTCGGAGCACCGTGATTGCCTCGTTGTCGAAGCGAACGGAACGGGGCCATCGTCCGCTAATGGGGAGCGAGTTCCTGCAGATGGCTGGTCGCGCCGGTCGGCGCGGCTTGGATTCGCAGGGATATGTCGTCACGGTCCAAAGCCGGTTTGAAGGGGTTCGGGAAGCGGGGCAGCTGGCCACCAGTCCGGCTGACCCATTGGTGAGTCAGTTCACCCCCAGTTACGGAATGGTCCTTAATCTTCTTCAGCGTCACAGCCTTGAGAAGGCCAGGGAGTTGGTGCAACGCAGCTTCGGTCGCTATCTCGCAGGTTTAGACCTGGTTGATGACGAAGAGATGCTCTCCCAGCTGCGGCTTCAGCTCAGCCAGCTGGATGGAGTGGCTGGTGATGTTCCTTGGGAAGATTTTGAGGACTATGAAAAGGAGCGTGGCCGGCTGCGGGAAGAGCGCCGTTTGCTGAGGATTCTCCAGCAACAAGCTGAAGAGACTCTCGCCAACGAGCTCACTCAGGCGTTGCAATTCGCCAGCAACGGCGCCTTGGTGAGTTTGAAGTCAGCCCAGCTTCGCGGACGGGTTACCCCAGCAGTGATTGTTGAAAAGGTGAATGGGCCCGGCCAATTCCCCCGACTGCTCTGTCTCACGGACGACAACGTATGGATTTTGTTGCCCTGTCAGGGCGTCGTCAGTCTTCACGCTGAACTGAGCTGCCTTCAGGTGGATGGGGTGGTTCCTCCGATGTTGCAGCGGTCTGGGGAGATCCGCCATGGGGATCAAGCCAGTGGACAGCTCGCGTTGGCTGTGGCCCATATGGCGAGACGCCACGACATGACGACCCCGCAATACGACCTGGCGGGTGAGGTTCTCACCCAAGCTCGTTTGGTGCAGCAGTTGGAGTTGGACCTCGAGCAGCATCCAGCCCACCGTTGGGGTGATCGCAAGCAACTCAAAAAACACCGTCGTCGCATGGAGGAGTTGGAGCACGAAATCGCTGAGCGGCAGCGGTTGCTTCATCACCGTTCCAATCGTCACTGGGACATGTTTTTGGCGTTGAAGGACATCCTTCAACAATTTGGCTGCCTGGATGATCTCGATCCCACGGAAGTTGGACGCACCGTGGCGGCCTTGCGTGGAGACAACGAGCTATGGCTTGGCCTTGCTCTGATGAGTGGACATTTGGATGAGCTTGATCCGCCCAATCTGGCTGCCGTGTTCGAGGCGATTAGCACCGAGGTGAATCGACCGGATCTTTGGAGTGGCTTCCCCCCCTCTGGCCCCGCGGAAGAGGCGTTGCAGGATTTATCCGGGTTGCGCCGGGAGTTGCTCCGCGCGCAAGAGCGGGCCAGTGTTGTGGTGCCGGCCTGGTGGGAGCCTGAATTGATGGGCCTTGTGGAGGCCTGGGCGAAGGGAACATCTTGGAGCGATTTGATCGCCAACACCTCCTTGGATGAAGGAGATGTGGTCCGCATTATGCGGAGAACAGTCGATCTTCTCGCCCAGGTTCCCTACTGCGAAGCGATTAGTGAGCAGTTGCGGAGCCATGCCAAGCAAGCGCTGAAGGCAATCAATCGTTTCCCCGTGGCTGAACTGGAGGATCCCCGCGCTGCAGTGGCTGGAGGACTGAATCCTGCGACAGAGCGGGCGGCCTGACGTTATTCGTGAGGGATTGCCATCTTGATCGGGTCCACTATTTGATCGAAGTCAGAGGCGCTGATGTGCCCCAGCTTTAGGGCTGCATCTTTCAACGTCAGCCCTTGCTCGTGGGCATGTTGTGCGATGGCGCTGGCTTTTTCGTACCCAATACGAGGCGTTAACGCTGTCACGAGCATGAGCGATCGCTCCACAAACGCTTGGATTTGCTGGCGGTTGGGCTCAAGACCAACCACCAAGTTTTGGCGAAAGCTGTTGATCGAATCGCTGAGCAGGCGAATGGATTGGAGCAGGTTGAATCCGATCAGCGGCTTGAACACATTCATCTGCAGATGACCCCCAGCTCCTGCGGCCGCCACCGCCGCATCCAGTCCAATCACTTGGGTGCACACCATGGCCATGGCCTCGCATTGTGTGGGGTTGATTTTTCCCGGCATGATCGAACTTCCTGGTTCGTTGGCAGGTAGTCGCAATTCCCCGAGTCCTGCCCGTGGTCCGCAGCCCAGCAGTCGAATGTCATTGGCGATGCGTAGCAAGGCCACGGCTAATCCACGCAGCTGCCCCATGGCATGAACCAGGGCATCGTGACCTGCCATCACGGCGAACAAATTGTCAGCGGGGTGGAACGACAAACCGGTGGCGCTACAAAGCTCCTTCGCCACATCCGTACTGAAGCCTTTGGGGGCATTCAATCCTGTACCCACCGCAGTTCCCCCCAAGGGCAACGCTGCCAAGGGGGTGAGGCTGTCTTCAATCCACGACCGGCAAAGCTTGAGCTGATCGCGCCAGGCCGAAACTTCATCTCCAAGGCGAAGGGGCACCGCATCTTGAAGGTGTGTCCGGCCAATTTTGACAATCGGAAACCAAGCCTCGGCCTTGTGATCAAACGCGTCAATCAGAGCTTGAACAGCAGGAAGCAGTGAATGGGTGAGCTGCTGTGTCGCTGCTACGTGGATCGCGGCAGGAAAGACGTCGTTGGTGGATTGTGAGCGATTCACATGATCATTGGGATGAACCGGCTGATGGCTACCCAGGGGTGTCCCTTCGCGACGGGAAATCAGGTTGCTGATCACCTCATTCACATTCATGTTCGTTTGGGTGCCACTCCCCGTCTGCCAGACCTTGAGGGGGAATTGATCGTCATGCTCTCCCGTTGCAATGGCGTTGGCTGCGGAGGTGATCATGTCGGCGAGCTCTTGGCTGAGCACGCCATGACGCGCGTTGACGGCTGCACAGCCTTGTTTGATTAAGGCCAACGCATGGATCAGTTCAACGGGAATCTGCTCATTGCTGATCGCAAAATTGCGAAGAGAGCGTTCCGTTTGAGCACCCCAGAGGGCGTCGTCACTGACTTCGACAGGACCAAGGCTGTCGTGCTCGGTGCGGAACGATCGGGTCATTGGAACTTCCCGGGCTGTTCATGGAGATCCTGATCATCCATGATGGACTCCGCGGCCTGAACTTGGTCCGAGGTCGTTTCATCGAGTTCTGCTTGCTTCTGCCTGTTGAAGGTTCACCGCTCCCATCGCCTTGATCTAGATCTTCCTGGAGGAAAGGCGGCTCAACTTGAGGCTTACCTTTCAGATCCAACTCGGCCACTGAAAGCACTGCTCAATCGCAAGAAAATTAAACAGGCTGAAGATGGACGATTTTATTATATATCTAGGCCCTATTCATTATTGATGTTCCGCATTCAGCCGGAAGTAATCTTTCGTTCATGTTGGACTGACGCCCATCTGCAGATTGAATTTGAAGATTGCACAATACGTGGACTTGGGAATCTCGATTCGTTGGTGATGTTTTGTTGTCGTGCCACGATTTTTCCGAGGGATATGGGTCTTGTGGCCGAGGCTGATTTGAGCCTGGAGATGAAATCAGAAGCCGCAACAGTTTGGATACCAAGAGGGGTGCTTCAAGCGATGGGTGAGAAAGCATTGCAATTAATTATTGAACGTCTTGAAAAACGCTGTCGGACGGGCTTATTGAGGGGAGTGAAGGGATGGATTTTGGAATGCACTTGAATCCTATATATAGTTTTATTTTTTCCACGTTGACTGGTTATTGTGACAAGAATCTGGTAATATTTTTGGTATGTTATGTCGATCCACCAGGTGTTGAATTCTTCGAGTTCGGCTGAGCCGGTTTTGGTATTCGATGAATTTGTTTTGCGGGCCGATAAGTCTGATTCAAGTGTTGTTATTTCTTCTCCTTGGAATTGGTGGCTTGATTCTGGAGATAGGCTTGCCGTGATGACGACAAATTCATTTTTGAGCTATCAATTAATGGCAACTCTTGCAGACTTGGTCAAGCCTGTATCTGGAGAAGTCTTGAAGCGAGGGACGGTCAGCTGGCCCCTTGGAGGTGAAGGTGGATTGGATGGCAAGCTGAGCATCGATCAAAGTCTAGATTTCTTATCTAACATTTATAGTGATTGTTTTGAGAAGTCACGTATAACATTGCAAGAATTTTACGAAGTACTACAAGCTCAGTCAATCGAGCCTTCCTTAAAGCTGAAAGAATTGGATAAAGATCAGAAAGATTATTTTTACATGGCGTTGTCGATTCTATTCTCATTTGATGTTTATCTTGTGCCAAAATTTAGGTATCTAATGTCAAGAAAAGCGATGCTATTGAGAACGCTTTTGCACCGCCAACTAGAGGGCTGTTCTTTAATTTCAACTGGTGGAAATAACCGTTTTCGTCGCGAGTTTTGCAACAAAGGCTTAGTGCTTGATGGATTTGGTGAGGTAATTTTTCAGGGAGATTTAGAGCAGGCTATTGCCTTAATCGATCAAAAAGTTGCTGATTCCGGCAGGGTAGACTCTGATGATGATCAGTTTGATTTTGGAGATAGCCTTAAAAATTCTGATCAGGATGAACCAAATGATGTTCTTTAACTCGAGCCCTGTAATCTCATGAATTTACTTAAAAGAATGATTTATGGGCTGCGCCGTCAATGGATTGTGATCAATTCAGTCGCTGTATATGATCGCAATCGACAGGCTGCTGGAAGCTCGTTGGGGGCTTGGGAAAATTTAATTGGGCCAGCACAGATGATGGCCTTTTTTATATTAATGCGCGTAGGTTTTAGTTTTTTAAGAGGTAATAATCGATTCGCTGCTGGTGGTTCAACTGATATGTACTTCAATATTATTGTCTTTATGTCGACGGGTTTTTGTATTGCATTTTTGTTTAGAAATGTCGCAATTAAGTCTCTTTCTGGGTTGAAATTAAGAGCACCGCTTTATTACTCGAGAATTAAGCCTTTGGATATTTTATTAGCTCTTTCCTTGAATGACATGCGTGCCTTAGCAACGTTATCTTTGGCAATTCTTGGAATTGTCTATTACTTTACTTGGAGCTTTCAACTTGATAGCCCTGGCTTGGCGATCAGTGTATACCTGTTGACGGTAATGATGGCATTGGGATTTGGATTATCTGTTGTTTTTCTCGGCAAGCTCAACAAGTGGATATTGAAAATCATTAAAAGATTAATTCAACGAGTTATTATTTTTACTTCTGGAATTTTCTTTGCAACATTTGAAATTCCAGCCCACATGCGGCCTTTTGTAACTTGGAATCCAATTCTTCATGGAGTAGAGCTTTTTCGCTATTCGATTAATAACGAATATCCCATTCCCGATATTTCGTTGTCATATCTCATGCTCTGTTCTATACTCATGTTGAGCTTTTCATTAATCCTTTACAGGACGAATGAGTCTCTGCTTTTAGAATCGAATGATGACTGAATCTAAGTCGTTTTCCTTTCCTGAAGTACTTCATCCTTTATTTTTTTTATGGCTAACCGCTCTCTTACTCCCTTAAAAAGTACTGCGGCGTCATCTTTGGGATCAGTTGATAAGTTCATTCGGTTGAAGTTGTCTACATTTGATAACTCGTCTAATGCTTGGCAAGGCAGGTTCGAAATACTTAAAAAGCCTCGAGTTTTGATCTCGTTGTTTTTAGCCACCTCAGCTTTTTACTGCTTTGTTATCGGTCGAGATCGATATACTTCAGTGTCTGAGTTTGTGATTCAGCAAGCTGCTCCATTGGAGACATCCTCTGCATCAGTCTTGGCGGGTGCGGCTGCAGCACCTCAAGTTTTAACATCCTTAGTTGATGGTCAATATTTACAGGTTTATCTTGCTTCTGCAGAGGTGAAAAACAGATTGTTTCCCAATTTAGTATCCTTAGAGAAAGGTTATAAGCAATCATTTCCAGATGTCTTTTCAGGACTTTCTTCAGGAAGCTCCTCACCTCAGCAACTAAGCTTTTATCGAAAGCAGATTCAAATTTCACCACAGCCACTCAGTGGTTCAGTCATTATTCGTACAGTCGGATATGGTCCTGAACAAGCATTCAGTTTAAATCAGTCTCTGATACTTCAATCACGTCGTTTTGTGAATGAAGTCAATCAATCGATTAGTGCCGATCAAAATATTTTTGCACAGAAAGAAGTTAAATTGGCTGAGAAAAATCTAAAGGAGGCTTCTCGCAGATTAGAAATTTTTCAAGATAGGTTTGGTCAACTCAATGTTGCATCTGAGCAGGCTGCTACAACATCATTTATTTCAGAATTGGAATCAAGACTTGTTGATTTAAAAGTTGAAGAAGCAACCTTGCGTCGCCAGTATCGTGACCCTAATGCACCTGAAGTTTCCTTTGTCGCCGACCAAGCTCGTGAATTGGAGAAACAAATTACGAAAGAAAGGCAAAAGTCAGTCAGTGAAAATGGTGGTGATTTGAATAGTCTTGCGATTCAGGAATCCTCTTTACTGTCGAATGTCGAATTCGCCACAGAATCTTTGAAATCCGCTCGTTTAGCAGCTGATAATAGTCGTCGTGAAAGTCAGCGCCAGCTCAAATTTATAGTGATGTTGAGTCAACCGCAACGACCTGTGGCTCCAGATCAAAATTGGCGCTGGCAATCCTTTCTTGGTTCGATCGGAATCATTGTGGTCGCTTGGGGTGTCGGAGGCTTCATCCTCGCAGCCATGAAAGAAGCCTGATCGACCTTCCTTATTCTGGCTTAGGGGCGGATGGACCCAATGCCTTTCCCGGCAAAGTAGTAACCACAGGCGCGAGCAAAATGAAGCTTCCGACGGGCAATTAGTTGCTCTTCCGTAATCTCTGGAAATAGTTCCTGAGCCTTTTTGTCATTCGCACAGCTCGACTCAATCATTGCCCTCACGTCTTTCTTTGTGGAGGGGAGGTATTCTCCGAGATGTTGTTGATAAAAATGCCATTCTGTATTGGCTCTGATGAGTGTTTCTCGAAAATTGTATTCGTGAGAATGTCTTACGATGGCAGTTGAAGCGTAAGCTTTTTTAAATCCGTAGCGCAATATATCGATGGCCCAGAGCTGATCTTCTCCATAAATAACCTCTGGGATTGGTACTTGTTCCCAGGCCTTTTTGCGTAAGCACGAATTGTTATCAGAATAAAAACGTTCGTGATTACTAATCGGGGCATCAGGTTTTTTTCGGCTTTCCTCTAATTCAATTGGTTTTCGATGACTTCGGAAAATCCACCGATTGAAATGTTGATCTAAATCATATGAAGTTAATGGGTTGTGCCCCTCATGGGCAATGTGGCATCCAAAAACACCAGCAATCTTTCGGTCCGTTTGAAGTGGTTCAATGAGGTTCATCAACCACATTCTGTTGGCAGGAATTGCATCTTGCGTAATGAATGCAACGAATTCTCCTCGGGCCAGGCTCACGCCAAGATTGCGAGTGCGCCCATGGCCGAAGTCACTTTTTGAAATCCGATGAAGTCGGATTCGTTCATCTTTTGGTAAATGGTTGATACATCCATCTGTTGAGGAACTATCAATGATTAATATTTCAAATTCAGCATCAAGATCTTGTTGAAGACAAGTCTCCACGACGCGGATTAGTTGATCTCCCCCGTTGTAGACAGGGATGACAATGGTGACGGTTGGATCTGCTTGAGGTAGCTTTTGATTCTGATCTGGCGGCAGTGTAGCTTCAAATTGAGTACGGATAAAATTTTCGACAATGGTGTTGGATTGATCCCATGTCAGACCTTTTGTTGCTGTTAGTCCTGTGATCGTTGCCTGTTCGCGCAGAACATCATCATTGAGAAGTTGACTCAATGCTGCTGCTAATGCTTCTGGGTTGGGTTGGGCAAGTATCGCTGTATTAGATGTATATGAGAGCCGTGTATGGGGTGCATCAATATCAACTACAGGTAAACCACAAGCCATCATTTCGTTCGGAACTAGAGAGTAATTCGTACCTGATAAAACAAGACCGGCCGTGGATCTTTGATAGAGCTTTGATAAGGACTCGGAATTCAGAATTCCTGCATGTGTAATTTTTACTGGAATCCCCAGATCTGGTAAATAGTTTTCACCAAAGGTGATGATTTCAAAGCTATCTCCTAGATCAAAGAGTGCTCGTAAAGCCAAAAGACCAAGCTGATATAAACGACGTGGTGTGCTGCGGCGAACATAAAAAGCGATGGTATTTTTAGATCTTTTAATCTCTTTGGATTGATAATAAGTATCAGTGTCGACAGCTAATGGAAAGGAAATAGCAGGATTTCCCTGCTCGATCATCATATTCTTAAGCCAAGGGCTGGCACAAATGCAAGCAAATTCGTGGTTTGATCGATAAGTTTGTTCTGTTAGGACCGTTGATGTTCCTTTTGCGAAGAAAAATGGCTCATAGTCTTGAACGAAATAGAATCGCTTTGCGAACTTTTGCATGCCAAGTACTGGATATGCACTCATTCGATCAGTGGCAATCACAACATCACCACTCACTCTTTCTAAATCGTCATTGGTGTTGCCAAGCATATAAACTTGGTCAGTCTTTAGCTTGATAAAGCTCTGATCAATGACCCTCTTATGAAGTGAGCTTAGGCGACTAGGTTTGTCCCCTTTGATTTCAGAGTGAACCCATATCGTGCAGTCATGGCCGCATCGCTCTAAATAATCGATGGTTCTAAAAATCGTCATATGTCCGCCTAAGCCACGCGTAAAGTTTGGAATCACCCAGTGAATTTGGAGTTGGTTTGGTGATGAGTTGTTGTGGTTCTTCCAGGAAGGATTCAGTGTTTTCTCTTTAAACTGAATCACTTTTTCAAATCCATCAATTTGTAATTTATTTCGTCCTTCAATGACTTGCTTATCAGATTGATGTTGTTTAGATTCTGCATAGCCGCAGTAGCTTGTAATGATTTTTTTGTGGAAATATTCTGTACAGCATAGACCAATTAATCGTTCAATACTATGGGCGAGTGTCCCATCGATTTGTCCTCCTTCATTGTCAAAATCTTCGAATTTTAGATCCCAGTCTAGTATCGGCTCTAAAATGTCTGGTTTACACCAGAACATATTGCCAGTGGGGAATAGGAATTCACTGTTGCGATTAATTTGTTCAAGACCTAATGTTCTGAGAAGAGTTTTTGCTTTGTCGTAATTTCCGTCTTCATGGCCCCAGCAGGAATCGTGTTTAATTCCTAGGCTTAAGGCATAATTTTCGACTGGATAAATTATGGATATATCCTCTTTGTTGAGTTCCTGCATATTTGTATAGAACACATCAATGCTGCCGATAAGATTGTCCAGGCAGTGTTCAAACCATCCACTTAAGGCGTTGCTGTGAGGGCTTTTCTTGGAATGAAGTTTGAGAATGAAGTCGTATTTGGGTATCTCTTCCCGAAATCCAACGATGAACGGCGCAACGTCTCGTCCAATGTTGGGAAAGGATTTGACCTGCACATTCAGAGAATTGTCTAACCTCTTAAAGATTTCAGTCAGGCCATTAACTGCGTCGTGAGTTGTTGAAATATGGATATCAATTTTTACCGGGATTTTTCGAATGTAATCCGCAATTATTGGGGCTAGTTCTGGATAAAAAATATGTAAAAATACGCCAAATTTTTTCTGTCTAATTCTTGAAAGTAGCTTGTTATCGTGGCTGTGTATGGCTTTCTTGATGCCTGCAGTCTTTCTCATGAAATGGATGTCATCCATCGAATATCGACTCTCTTGGATGCCAAACTTAAAGAAGTGGACCATTGGATTGATCTCACTCTCTTTGATATCTGGGTATTTGCTGAAGTAATTGTTGGTGTCGAATAGAGGGCTTGGGTCAATGCCTGCTTTCCATCCCTTTGTGCAGTAATGTTCTAGACAGTTGCCTAAGTTGTTGACCTCATTTAATTCCGTTTTGGGTAATTGTTTTTTATAGAAATTTACGTCAAATATGTAAGCGTAATGCGCCAGTTCACGTATGTCACGATGCTGTTTCTTGCTGATTTGGTTGTTGTCAATTTTTTGAATATATGCCTGAAGTTCAGGCGTGATTTTTTGACGTCGGTTGTCTGCAATTTGGGAACCTTGATTCGACGAGCGTTTTAGGCGTTGTCGAATAAAGCCTGGAATAATGCGTTGTCTGCTTAGCCTGCGTGCCGTCGAGCTTAGAAGTTCACGTCCTGAAGGGATGGATAACTTGAATTGTTTGTTTTTGGATGCATCAGCCATAATCTTTGAATCCAATCAATTTGTCTTTGCCTGATTGATGCCGAGTCGCCCGCCGTCATAACCAGCCTGCTTACGAACTGTTTGGCACCAATCCTGATGGGATAAATACCAGGCGACAGTTTCAGCCAACCCTTCTTCGACGTTATGGCGGGGTTGCCAACCCAGCTCGGTGCTGATTCTTGAAGGGTCAATGGCATAGCGTCGATCGTGCCCTGGGCGATCTGTGACGCGTTGAATCAGCTTCGCGTGTGGCGCTGATTCCGGTCGTTCTTGATCGAACTGATGGCAGATTGCATTGACCACCTCTTGATTCGTTTTTTCACCATGGCCACCAACGCAATAGCTGCGTCCAGATGTTCCTCGACAGGCTGCTAGGAGTAATGCATCCACATGGTCTTCAACATAAAGCCAATCGCGGATGTTTAATCCATCTCCATAAAGGGGTATGGAATCGCCCGCGGCTGCTTTTAGAGCAACCACAGGAATTAATTTTTCAGGGAATTGCCACGGCCCATAGTTATTGGAGCAGTTGGTGAGAACGACAGGAAGTCCGAAGGTGTGGTGCCACGCTTGCACCAAATGATCGCTTGCTGCTTTGCTCGCTGAATAGGGACTGCGAGGGTCGTAAGGCGTTGTTTCTGAAAAACGTCCCTCTCGACCAAGGGAGCCAAACACTTCATCCGTACTGATGTGATGCAATCTGAATTGCTCGCGTCGTTCTGGCGTGAGTTGCTCAAAATGTGAACGGACGGCTTGGAGAAGGTTGTACGTGCCGGTCACATTGCTTTCGATAAAGACACCCGGCCCAGAAATGGAGCGGTCCACATGGCTTTCTGCCGCCAAGTGCATCACAAGGTCTGGATTGGCCTGCTGGACGGCTTTTTCAACGGCGTCTGCATCGCAGAGATCAATTGCCTGTAATTGATGACGCTGTTGATGTTCAACACCCAGCTCTTTGATCACCTCTTCGATCGATGTGAGGTCGCTCGCATATCCCATCTTGTCGAGGTTGAACACCACCGCGTCGCTCTCCCGTAGCAGCCGTCGAACGACGGCACCGCCGATGAACCCTGCACCGCCAGTGACCAGGATGCGTTGACGCGTTCCGAGCAGTTCTGCAGTGGTTGGCATGGACTGAGCCATTGAATCAGGATTAAAACAGCGGTGAAAAAAGACTGGTAGTGATCCGGTTTTAGTCAGCTTGGACTCGAAGCAGAAGCTGTTTCAAGGCTTCTTGCCAATGTTGTCCATCAAGCTGCAAGGCCGATCGTGTGGTGGTGCAATCCAGGAGGGAATAGTTCGGACGCGAGGCAGGTGTTGGATAGTCTGCGGTCGTGATCGGATTCACCTTGGCCGGTGCGTCCACCAAGCCAAGGGAGTGGCCGAGTTCACCGATGGCCACTGCCACGTCGTACCAGCTTCCGGCTCCTGCATCACTCCAATGCAGGATCGGTGGCAGGGTTGTGTGCGACCCCTGAGTAATCGTTTTCCAACATGCAGTGGCCAAATTCAAGGTGCTGCTAGGGCATCCCACTTGATCAGCAACCACACCCAGTTGGTCACGTTCGCGGTGAAGACGCAGCATCGTGCGGGCAAAATTGCGACCGACTGGGCCCATAACCCAGCTTGTGCGAAGGATGACCCCTTGCGGGTTGTTGGGTCCGAGGATTCTGTGGATGGCTTGCTCACCTGCGGCCTTACTTCCCCCATACACACCAAGTGGCGTCGTGGGTTGATCGACACGGTATGGAAAACCCTGTTGTCCATCAAAGACAAAATCGGTGCTCACCTGTAGGAGCCGGCCACCCTGGCGATCGAGTTCTTGCGCAAAGGCTTCAGGTGCTCCGGCATTGATGGCATGGGCTAACTCGGGTTCGGACTCCGCTTGATCGACAGCTGTGTAAGCGCCGGCGTTGAGAACCCAATCCGGTTGGCACTTCTGAACAGCGATTCGGCAGGCATCAGCATCGGAGAGATCCAGCTCCTGGCGGGTTGTGGAGATGAGTTCAACGTTGTCAGGCGCTGCATCCAGTAACGCCTGGCCCAGCTGCCCTCCAGCTCCAGTGAGCAAAACCTTCATGGGAAAAGATCTCCTGATGCCTTTGCCGAGAGGAAGTCAGGGGCTTCAGCGTCTTTGTCGGACAGGCTGATGGCGGTGCCATTTAATTCCGCTTGTGGCCAATCAATAGCCAAGCTCGGATCGTCCCATCGAATGGCACGTTCACACGCTTTATTCCAAAAACCACGAGCTTTGTACTGCACTTCTGCAACGGCACTTAGGGTAAGGAAACCATGGGCAAACCCCTCTGGGATCCAAAGCTGGGCTTTGTTTTCAGCGCTTAAGACAGCACCAACCCATTGACCACATGTGGGCGATGTTTGTCGAATATCGATTGCTACATCAAAAATAGATCCCACACTGGAACGGACAAGCTTGGCTTGTGGTTCAGGCGCTAATTGATAGTGCAACCCTCTTAAAACCCCTTGAATTGATCTTGAATGATTGTCTTGGGAAAACTCCACGGATTGTCCGACCGCTTCGTTGAAGCGTGTTTGGTTCCAGCTTTCAAAAAACCAGCCACGGTCGTCGCCAAAGGCCCTGGGTGTAATGAGCAGCGGGCCCGAAATGGTGGTTCCTTGCGATGTTTGCAGGGTTTCAACATTCATGCGCTCACCTCCAGGCTGGTTTGCAGAGCAGCATGGTCGCTCACACTTTCCTCGAGCATTTGCAGGAGATAGGTTCCGTAGCCGCTTTTTTTCAGCGGTTGGGCGAGCCGATTGAGCTGTTCGTTGTCGATCCACCCCTGCCTCCAAGCCACTTCTTCAGGACAGCCCACTTTCAAGCCCTGTCGATGTTCGAGGGTGCGGATGTAGCTGGCCGCATCATTGAGCGAGTCGCATGTTCCCGTGTCGAGCCAGGCCATTCCTCGTCCCATCAGTTCAACTCGAAGCTGCCCTTCGTTCAGATACATCGCGTTGAGATCGGTGATCTCGAGTTCACCACGGGGAGAGGGTTCGACTTTTCGGGCACGCTCCACCACGGTGTGGTCGTAGAAATAGAGGCCCGTAACGGCGTAACGACTTTTGGGATGGGTGGGCTTTTCCTCCAGGCTTAAGACCTTCCCTTGAGCGTCAAATTCAGCCACTCCATAGCGCTCGGGATCGCTAACGGGGTAGGCAAAAACCGTGGCCCCCTGCTGTTGTTCATTGCTGTTCATCAGCTGGGGAATGAGGTCGTGCCCGTGGAAGAGGTTGTCTCCTAAAACAAGGGCCGCGGGTGCGCCATCGAGGAAGTCGGCTCCGATCAGAAAGGCTTGGGCGAGTCCGTCTGGACTGGCCTGTGTGGCGTATTGGATTGCCATGCCCCAGGCAGAGCCATCACCAAGCAACCGCTCGAACGCATCCCGATCATGGGGGGTTGTGATGATCAGAACGTCCCTGATTCCCGCCAGCATCAAGGTGCTGAGGGGGTAATAAATCATTGGTTTGTCGTAGACGGGCAGGAGCTGTTTGCTCACTGCTTGGGTGATGGGATGTAGGCGCGTGCCGCTGCCACCGGCCAGGATGATTCCCTTCCGCTTCGGTGCCGTTCCCATCCTGCTGTTGCCAGTCCCAACCTCGGCTTATTACAGCATGAGAGATCGTTCGTTTCCTTGAGAATGGCCTTCGGATCTTGGGTTTTGCCCCTTTGAGGGATCAGGATTTTGGCGGTTGGAGTTGTGATCGGATTTGAGCGGCCAAGACGGGATTCCGTTCCGAGATCACCTGCTCCCAGGCATCAATCTCCTGATGCATCGGATTATCCCGAAGCAGTGAAACTTTCAGAAAGGGAAAGTTCTTTACTTCAATTAACTCTTTCCAGGCTGTATGCAAAATATTTCCATTGGCATGTTGTGTGTAAAGACTTTCTGTTTTGAACCCGGCTTTTTGCAGGCAAATAGGTAGACCAACTTCGTATTTCTTGATCAAATCACGTTTACGAGGCCATAATTCCAGTTGATTCCAAAAGCTTTGAAAAGCATCACTTTGAATCACTGGTTTTTGAAATGCAAGAAAAGCAGATTGGAGATGGGGTGCATACATTTGGTCATCGGTGAGTCCAATGACGTCTGCGCCGCTTGCTTTTAGTCGTTGAAACAAATCGTCGAGGGGTGTGATTGGCCCCCAAAAACTGTCATTTGTGAGAATGAGTTGATCGATGTTGTCTATATCTCTTTTCAGCCAATTCAGGGCTGCCATCCAGCTGCCAAAGTCATATCCTTCGTTGCGGCGAATCAAAATGGCGCGGCAACATCGTTTGAGCTTTCGCAAGGTGTTCCAGTGCCATCGGAGGCCTGGCGAAGCCGAGACCAAAACGACATCTCCAAATTGTGCGTAACTCTCCAAAAGTTTGAGCAGATCTGGGCGTAAACGGTTGGATGGATCAAAATGAGCCATCACAATCAAGGGCCTGTTGTTATTTGATTTCCAGCCCCGTTGCTTCCAGCGGCTGATCTGCTGAGGCTTCACATGGCCAGACGACTGAGGTGCAGGATCTTTGGGTTGGAAGCGGTTGCTGTGGGGATGGAGGTTGTGACTAAACAGTGGATCTCCAGTTTCAAAGAGTCCAGCATGTTTATGTCGCAAATAACCCGACTCGCGTTGATGTCGGGCTAGGGCCTCTCCTGATTGATCTTTGCCGCGACTCACTGATTCATGGTGAATGATATCAACAAACGGCGTGACAACAACAGAGCCTTCCAGTTGTCGCAATCGCAGGCACAGATCTACATCGTTGAAGACCACTGCGAGTTGTTCATCGAACCCACCAATTTGATCAAAATCAGCGGTTCTAAGCATCAAACAGGCAGCAGTGGCTGCAATCCACTCTTCTTGCACTCCTAAGGGAGTGAACATATCAATGGTGTTGAGTTCAGAAAGGTATTTGCCGGGTTCCAACACACAGCGTCGTTCCCCTTGGATGAGCACGACCCCGTGATGTTGGATGCTGTTGTTGGGGTAACGCAGGCGAGCACCAACGGCCACTGTGTGGCGCACTGCGAGCTCAAAAGGTCGTGAGCCTTGGCAGCCTTGAATCAGATTTAGGCCTCTCAAGAGTTGACTT